>Ga0265294_10000054_pt1 | contig 123648 bp, 107 predicted proteins | sample MunlanPumphouse3_FD_192504 | JGI IMG/M metagenome (GOLD analysis project Ga0265294, IMG submission 192504) | Groundwater microbial communities from a municipal landfill in Southern Ontario, Canada - Pumphouse #3 | ecosystem: Environmental > Aquatic > Deep subsurface > Groundwater | place... | reverse complement strand
GTGCTCTTTGAAAGAAAAGAGGATATGCTGTCTTTGTAATAAAAATTACGCATGAATTGTTATTATTTGTGATCAGATATTATGTTGATACTTTTTGCATAGTTACATCAAAGCTACGTCAAAACATGACGTAGTGAACAAGGAGGGTTCGTGTTGAAGGAAGTATAACAAAGATAATATATTAATTATAGCGGTCAGCAAAATCAACTTTAGCGCATGCTTGATTCAATCTAGATTGTCCAAAACGCGCCAAATTGCATGCAACTGCCCTGCAAAAAAAGAGAAGGGAGCAAGCAAGGGAGCTGACACCAAAAGGAAAAGGGGAACCTCGCACCCGAGGAGGGAGGGGCCCGGTTGCGGAGCTACAGCGTAGCGGTAGCGCAGCAACTGGGAGGCGTTCCCCGTTCTTTTGGTGCAGCGACCTGACTTGCAGAGCGCAGCGACCTGACTTGCAGAGCGCAGCGATCTGACTTGCAGAGCGCAGCGACCTGGCCTGCAGAGCGCAGTAACTTGCAGAGTGCTGCGACTTGCACTCAAGTGGGGCAGACAGCTGGCAGATGCAGGAAGGGTATCAGGAAGCCTTGTTTTACTGTGCCGTAGCGTTGGTAGAACTGGTGCTTGCCTGCAGTGTATGGGACATTGAAATTTGAGTTACTGTTTTTTGCAGGTAGGTGAACGCAGCGATGCCTACAATGATGTTGGCAATAAATCCGGCCCACATGACCCCGGGAAGCTCTATCAGTTTGGAACCGACCCAGGCCAGGGGAACAAAAAGGCCAAAGGTGCGTACGGCTATAAAGAACATGGAGGGGTACGGTTTGTTGAGCCCGTTGTAGGCCGAGGTGCTTAGCATAACCAGGCCTTGAAAACCGTAGCTTCCGCCAACAATCAGAAAATATTTGCGGGCAATATCAATTACCTGCGGGTCTTTAGTAAAGATTCCGGCAAGGGTTCCGGCAAACAGCAGCAAGAAAAGAAAAAACGCACCTCCCCAGAGCAATGAAAAGTTTCTGCCATAGCGCAGTGCTTGTTGGATTCTGGGGTATTGGTGGCTGCTGTAATTCTGCCCGATAAAAATAATCATTACCGAACTGAGCGATGAAACGGTCATCAATCCAAACATTTCTACACGGGAAGCTACACCAAAGGCTGCCATGGCTTCTTTTCCAAAAGCCGACACTATACGGGTAATTACAGCCAGCGACAGCGGTGTGATGAGCAGTCCCAGGGTGGCCGGCGCAGCAATGTACAGGACTTTTCTCCATATTTCGGTAATGGCTTTGAACGAACCAAAGCGGAAGGTGATGAGCTTTTCACGTTTGGAAAGCACGGTTACCACAACTACCATGCTTACGCTCCGGGCTATGACAGTTGCCAGGGCGGCTCCTTTTACTCCCATGGCGGGGAACGGTCCCAATCCAAAAATAAGTAACGGGTCCAGGATGGTATTGATTACGGCAGAAACCAGCATGGTCATCCCGGGGGTAAAGGTGTCCCCGGTAGCCCGGATGATGTTGTTACCCACCATAGGCAGCACCACAAAAAGCACTCCCATGTACCAAATGGACATATAATCGTGGACGTATTCCAGGATGTCCCCCTCGGCACCCAGCAAGATAAACAAAGGCCTGATGGTCACAAGTCCCAGCACCACAAAGAGTACCACCATAAGTATGCCCAGCAGCAGGGCACTGCTGGCCATGATTTTCATTTGTTTTTTGTCGGTCGCGATGATGTTGCGCGATACCAGCGAACTGGTTCCTATACCAATGCCCTGGGCAATGCCGTTCAGAAACATAATGACGGGAAAAGTATAGCTTATGGCGGCCAGGGGTTTGACACCCAGTCGTCCCAGAAAAAACGTATCGGTAAGGTTGAAAATCACCATGCCTATCATGCCAAAAAGCATGGGCCAGGTAAGGGAAAGGAGCTGTTTTCCTATGCTTCCTTCTGTAAGATTGCGGTTCAGGTTACTCATTCAAAAAAAACGTTTCCGAAAATTTGAGCCTGCTAGATACTAAAAATTTCGGCAATGGGCAAAACCGACAGCGTAGAAAACAATATTTGCAGCGTAGAAAACATTTTTTTTGTATCTTGCAGGCATTGTAAACAATCACTAATAAAAATTATTTTTATGGGAAAAGAAGGAATCAGAGTATCATCAGTAGATGTTGAAAAATTGCTAAAAATGCTTAACGGTGCCCTGGCAGAAGAGTGGCTGGCTTATTACCAATACTGGATTGGAGCACGGGTCATGGAAGGCCCCATGCGGAGTGAAGTGGAAGCCGAGTTGCTGAAACACGCAGATGAAGAGCTGTTGCATGCAGAAATGGTAGCCGAGAGGATTATTCAACTGGGAGGTACTCCTGTAACCAATCCTGTCGACTGGACAAAACATGCCCGCTGCGCATATGAAGACCCCACAGATCCGTTCATTGGAAGGATCCTGGAGCAAAACCTGGCAGGGGAGAGGTGTGCTATTCAACGGTACGAGGAAATTGCCAACTTTACAAACGGCAAGGACCATGCTACGCACAGAATGGCTGTTCAAATCCTGCACGACGAGCTGGAGCATGAAGAAGACATTGAAGCCTGGATTACCGATCTGGAACACCTTAAAAGGTTGTGGAAAGACCAGAAGTAATACGCCGGGTATAGCTTTGGCAGTACTATAGTATGACGGGTTGCAGGTACACGTGCCTGTAACCCTTTTTTGCCCATAAACATGCTGGTGTATTTATGAATGAGAAGTTTTTAACACAAGCTATTGAACAGGCTTTTGATTGCGTACATAAAAACAAGGGAGGTCCGTTTGGGGCTGTTATTGTACAAGACGGAAAAGTCATAGGCAGGGGATGCAACAGCGTCACATCGGCCAACGATCCCACGGCACATGCAGAAGTGATGGCCATCCGCGATGCCTGCCGTAATTTGCAGACCTTTCATTTGCCCGATGCTGTAATTTATACAAGCTGTGAACCTTGCCCCATGTGCCTGTCCGCCATTTACTGGGCCGGCATCAAAACCGTCTATTACGGATCCGATAGGGAAGATGCAGACAGGATTGGATTTAGCGATAAATTCATTTATGATGAATTGGCTCTGCCGCCGGAAAAAAGGTCGGTAGCCATGATACAATTGGACGTGCCGTTGGCAAAGGATTTGATGAAAGCCTGGGAAGAGAAGCAGGATAAAATACCTTATTAAATTTGTAGCTCTTATGTACAAACATCTTTTTGGTCCGGTTCCTTCGCGCCGGCTGGGTATGTCTTTAGGCGTAGACATGGTGCCCAGGAAAGTCTGTTCGTTAGATTGTATCTATTGCGAAGTTGGCAAGACGACAACCCTGACGGCGCAAAGAGAGGAATACGTACCGGCGCCTGAGATTATAGCAGAACTGGAAGATTTTTTCAAAAACCATCCCGATCCCGAGGTGATTACTTTTTCCGGATACGGAGAACCTACCCTGAACAGTTCCATTGGACAGGTACTGGACTTTTTAAAAGAGAAACGCCCGCATGTGCCTGTTGCCGTACTTACCAACGGTACGTTGCTGGGTCAGGAACAGGTGCGCAAGGCCATACTCAGGGCAGATTATGTGCTTCCTTCGCTGGATGCGGCAACCGAAGAAACGTTCCAAAAGATCAACCGGCCGGCCGCTTCGCTGGATTTGCAGGACTACATACAAGGATTGGCAGATTTTAGGAAAGAATTCAGCGGAGAAATATGGCTGGAAGTGTTCATAATCCCCGGTTACAACGATACGTCCCGGGAACTGGACGCTTTAAAAAAAGCTATTTTGAAGATTAACCCGCATAAGGTGCAAATCAATACGCTGGACAGACCGGGAACGGAAGGAAATATAAGGAGTGCCACGCGTAAAGAATTGGAGAGCATTAAGGCCGGCTGGGATATTCCCGGGGTTGAGATTGTAAGTGCTGTGGACAGGAAAAGTACAACAGCGTATAGAAAAGATATTGAAAATGTAATCATGGAAACTATTGTCCGCAGACCCTGTACACTGGATGATTTGTCTTTGATCACAGGCTTGCATGTGAACGAGATTAATAAATACCTGGATGTGTTGGAAGCAGAGGGTTGCATCCAAACGGAACGGCAGGATCGCGGGCTGTTTTACAAACCAAAATAAGATATGGAAACTATTGCAAAGTGGGTAGAAAAACTTCTGATGAGGGGAGGAGTAGCAGAAACTATGGCTCCTTACCTAAGGCTGCTTGTTTTACTGGTAGTGCTGGGGTTTCTTGCCTGGGTGTTTTACCGTATAACACGGCGGATTGTTAAAGGTCCTATCTATAGGTACATAAAACGTTCCAAAGCAAAATGGGACGACCTGCTGATGGACAACAAAGTTTTTTCCAGCCTGGCTCATATTGTACCGGTGATTATTATTCGAATAATAACGCCCATCCTTTTCCGGGATTTTGAAAAAGTATTGCCGCTGGTTATCAAGTTGACAGACATCTATTTGATAATTGTTATATTGATGGTAATCAGTGCCTTGTTGCGTGTTGCAGAGCAATTGCTGTCAAAAAACAAATCCTTTGCCGACAAACCTATTTCCAGTTATTTTCAGCTCATCTATATTATCCTGTACATTGCAGCCGGTATCCTTATTCTTTCCATACTGTTGGGAAAATCACCCGGTTACCTGCTGGGGGCATTTGGTGCCATGACCGCGTTGCTCATGCTCATTTTCAAGGATACTATTCTGGGGCTTGTAGCCAGCATACAGATTTCTGCCAACGATATATTACGCATAGGGGATTGGGTGGAAATGCCAAAATTCAATGCAGACGGGGATGTTATAGCCATCAACCTGAATACCGTAAAAGTACAGAACTGGGATAAAACAGTGACAACCATTCCTACGTACTATTTCATTACAGACAGTTTCAAAAACTGGCGGGGGATGAGAGAAAGCGGAGGCCGGCGTATAAAACGCGCCCTGTACATTAACGCCTCTTCTGTAAAATTTTTAGATCCTCAATCGCGGGAGCGGTATGCGCAATACCGTTTGTTGGAGGAATATATGGCTACCCGACAAAAGGAAATAGACACGTTTAACGAAAAACATCAAATAGATACGTCTCTGCTCATCAACGGACGGCGGATGACCAACCTGGGGGTATTCCGCCATTATGTGGAAAACTACTTGCGTAACCACCCGGGCATACGTAAAGACATGTCCCTGATGGTCAGGCAGCTGAATGTTGAAGACCGGGGGATTCCCATTGAGATTTATTGCTTTACCAAAACGATTGTCTGGGTAGAGTACGAAGAAATCCAGTCCGATATATTTGACCACTTGCTGGCCGCCGTTTCTTTCTTTGATTTGGAAGTCTTTCAGCAGCCGAGCGGATCTGACATTTCCCGCTCGTTATCACGCAGGCAGGCTTAGAAGTCCGGTTTATTTTAGGTGCGGAGGAAGGACCATGAATTGCATTTGGCGCAGGATTTCCTGTTGCCTTCTCAGGATGTAAGCCGAGGGGTGGAGGGAGCTGAAACGGAGGGGGTTGGGAAGTGTGGCGGCCACCAGGGCTGCCTGCTCCCGCGTAAGCCGGGAGGCCGTTGTGTTGAAATGCTGCCGGGCCACGGCCTCGGCTCCGTAAATGCCTTTCCCCATTTCTATGGAGTTCAGGTATACCTCCAGGATGCGTTCTTTGCTCCAGAACAGTTCAATGAGAAAGGTGAAATAAACTTCCATGCCTTTTCTGAACCAGGAGCTTTTGGGCCAAAGGAAAACGTTTTTTGCCGTTTGTTGTGAAATGGTACTGGCTCCCCGGGGACGGCGGCGGGTACGATTTTCCTGCTTTGCCTTTTTTATCTGTTCCTTGTCAAATCCTTTGTGTTCAAAGAAAAGCTGGTCTTCCGAGGCAATAACCGCGCGTACCATGTTTGCCGAGATGTCCTCCAGAGGAACCCAGTGGTGGTACCGGACGGCTTGCTCCTGATTTTTTCGTTGTTGTGTTGCACGGATGGCCATCAGCGGGGTGTACCGTACCGGAATGTACTTGTACATTACTACGGCTGCTACACTAAGAAAAACAATTCCGAAGGCAGCATACAACAAAAAACGGCCGGCTTTTTTTATCATGGTTTTGTCAGATGCAACAGGGACCACCCTTCGTTTTCTTTTTGAGCATGCAGTACCAGACCGTTTCGTTGGGCGGCTTCTAACATAGCCGGGACATCGGTCGTATAAAAACCGCTAAGCAACACATGGCTTGTACCCGGTTCCAGGCTGCGGGAAAGTGTATCCATTTCGTAGGAAAGGATGTTGCGGTGGATGTTGGCCAGGATCAGTCCGTACCTGCCTTGCTGGATGAAAGAAGCGTCTGCATGGTGCACCTGTATTTTGTGGGCTACGCGGTTTCTGCGTGCATTTTCTGTGCAGGAGTGTACGCAGCGCAGGTCGTTGTCCAGCGCATGTACGGGTATTGCGGCACCCATTTTTGCTGCGAGGATGGCCAGAATTCCTGTTCCTGTACCCAGGTCCAGGATGCGTCTGTTTTTTACCTGCCTTTTCGCATCCATGTCCAGCAATGTTTCCAGCATCATGCGGGTGGTGGGGTGGTGTCCGGTACCAAAGGCAAGTTCCGGCTTTATCACCAGTTTGTAGGCAACCGGTGGCCAGACGGGTACCATGGAACCGTCGCCCATAGAGCGTATACTGCAGCCTTTGCCTGTTTCCAGGATGACCGGGTTAAAGCGGAGCTCCCAGTCTGCATTCCAGTTTTTAGAGACAATATATTCTTTTGTATAATCTGCTATGCCGTACGTGTCCAGAATGATTCTCAGGTGGGATTCGTTAAAATCTTTGGCCGGTATAAAGGCTTTCATACCGAAATCTTCAGAAACGAACCCTTCGTATCCCATGTCGGCCAGTTCGGCTACCAGGATTTCTTCAGTTTCCTCTGTATTCGGCTCAATAGATATGCTTATTGCTACGTATTCCATATATGCTTTAGGCAAACGAACGGGCAATGGCCAGAAAATCGTCTGCTGTCAGTGATGCACCTCCAATCAGTCCGCCGTCAATGTCGGGTTGGGAGAACAGGTCACGTGCATTGGATGGTTTGCAGCTTCCTCCGTACAAGATGGGGGTAGATGCTGCCAGGGTACCAAAGGTTCCTGCAAGAAACGCACGGATAAAGGCATGCATTTCCTGTGCCTGCTCTACAGAAGCTGTTTTTCCCGTGCCAATGGCCCAGACCGGTTCATAGGCTACTACAATTTTTTCAAAATCAGCAGGTTCCAGTTGGAATAGCACGTTGCGCAGTTGCGAAGACACTACCTGAAAATGCAGGTCTTGTTCGCGTTCTTCCAGCGACTCTCCTACACAGAAGATGGGCTTCATGCCGTTAGCCAGCACCCGGTGTATTTTGTTTTGCAGTATTTCATCGGTTTCGTGGTAATACATCCGGCGTTCCGAATGTCCTAAAATTACGTATTGGCAGGGAACCGAGGCAAGCATGCTTGCAGACACCTCTCCCGTATAGGCACCGCTTTCTTGCTCGGCACAATTCTGAGCAGCCAGGGAGATATTTGTACTGTTACTTAGCAGTTGTGCTACAGGATGCAGGTGGGTGAAAGGGGGAGCAACAATCAGGCGTACGTTTTTGGGGATGCTGCCCAAATCCATCAGTATGTTTTTTACAAGTTGTATTCCTTCAGGCAGGGAGGTATTCATTTTCCAGTTTCCTGCTACAATTTTTTCTCTCATAGAATTAGATGTTGTATAGAACGCACAAAGGTAAGAAAATGATTGGTTTTTTGGCGATTAATACCTACTTTTGCAACCCTTTATCAGATTAATACTATGAATATCACAAAGAAACAACTGGATGACCTTTCCTTGCAGGTAACTGTATCACTTGAAGAGGTCGATTATAATGAAAAAGTTCGGAAAGCGTTGAACGATATCCGAAGAAAGCTGGAAATTAAAGGATTCAGAAAAGGAATGGTTCCCATGGGAATCGTACAGAAAATGTATGGGAAGTCCACCTTGCTGGAACAGGTCCAAACAATCGTTTCGCAAGGGATTGACGATTATATGAAACAAGAAGAAATACATATTATTGGGGAGCCGCTGGCTGCTGAAGAGCAGGCTGAGATCAATTGGGATGTAGATAAAGAGTTCTCTTTTTCGTTTGATCTGATGCTGGCACCGGATGTACCTGTTACGGTAAACAAGGAGTTGCACATTCCTTATATTCAAAAGAAAGTTACCGACAAACAGGTGGAAGAATACAGGAAAGGGTTGCTTGACCAGCACGGAACCATGGACGAGGCAGAGAATGTAGAGAAAGACGATTTTCTGAAAGTGGATTTGAAGCAAGGAGAGCGGGTGATTTCAGACACGTACCTGAACCTGAAAACAGTAGAGAAACAGAAAGATAAAAAACCGTTTATAGGACAAACCGTTAACGGTACGGTAGAAGCCGATATTAACACGTTGCTTTCTAAAGATACAGACCGTGCTGCGCTGTTGCAGATAAAACCGGAAGAACTGAAAGATGAAAAAGATCCGGTTTTTGTCTTTACCATAAAGGAAATAAAAAGGTTTGCTCCGGCCCTGGAGAATCAGGAATTGTACGATAAGCTGTACGGTCCCGGTAACGTAGTATCGTCAGAAGCCTTCCTGGAGAAAATCAAAGAACAGATTGACCGTAACAACCAGGGGGAAAGCAATTACCGTTTTGGACAGGATGCAAAAAATATTCTGATTGAAAAAGCCGGTATAAAACTTCCGGAAGAGTTGTTGAAACGCTGGCTTTATGAAGGAAATGACGGGAAGTTTACTATGGAGCAGATAGAAAAGGATTTTCCTGCTTTTTTGGAAGATTTCCGCTGGCAATTGGTCCGGGAAACCGTCATGAAGCAAGGTGAGCTGAAGGTAGAAAAAGAAGATATGATAGAAAGTGCCATGGTAATGGCGCGGTACCAATTTGCTATGTACGGACTGACTGACGTGTCTGACGAACATTTGGTTTCGTTTGCAGAAAGTATGCTGGCTAACGAAAAAGAGGCCAGGAACCTGTACGAGCGGGCAGAAGAGAATAAAGTTATTTCGTATATTCGCGAAAACGTATCGGTAGATATCAAAGAAGAATAACAGATGACTGAATTTGAAAAGTATGCCATGCGGCATATGGGTATCAGCAGTATGAGTCTGCACAGGTACCAATCTTTATACGGGAGCACGCAAAGCTCCATTACACCTTATATCATTGAGGAGCGGAAGTTGAATGTAGCCCAGATGGACGTTTTTAGCCGCCTGATGATGGACCGTATCCTGTTTCTGGGCGTTCCTATAGTAGACGAAGTGGCCAACATCCTGCAGGCACAGCTTCTTTTTCTGGACTCGACAGATCCGGGAAAAGATATTCAGTTGTACATCAATTCACCCGGAGGCTCTGTGACTGCCGGACTTGGTATATACGATACCATGCAGCTGATACGTCCGCAGGTGGGTACTATTTGTACGGGACAAGCCGCTTCTATGGCTGCCGTACTGCTGGCGTCGGGGGCCAAGGGAAAACGCTCGGCCCTGCCACATGCCCGGATGATGATCCACCAGCCTGTAGGCGGGGTGGAAGGCCAGGCGGCAGATATGGCTATTGCCGTAAAAGAGATTCTGGAATTGCAGGAACAATTGTACCAAATCCTGGCCGAACATACCGGCAAACCGCTGGAACAGATCAGAAAAGATGCCGACAGGGATTTCTGGATGCGGTCAGCCGATGCCGTGACGTACGGGATTGTTGATGAGGTGTTGAAAAAAACCAAGAAATAATGCAGAAAAAGCCTCTGGACACGGACCATTGCTCTTTTTGTGGCAGGTCCAGCACAGAAGCAGGCTTACTTATTACAGGCCTTCATGCTTCTATTTGTGAAGATTGTCTGACAGATGCTTCTGTGGTATTGGAAGAGATGTACGGCACAACAGAAAAAAATGAGCATGTCGTGAGGAGTGAGACGCGGGAAGAATATAAAGCCACGCGTAGTGCCATGACGCCTGCACAAATCCACGAGTACCTGAATCAATATGTTATTGGGCAGGAGCAGGCAAAAAAATCATTGGCTGTTGCCGTGTACAATCATTATAAGAGGATTCGTTCATTCGAGGAATCTGATGTGGAAATTGATAAATCCAACGTGTTGCTGGTAGGACCCACAGGTACCGGAAAAACATTGCTGGCCAATACTATTGCCCGGATGCTGCGCGTACCTTTTGCCATTGTGGACGCTACGGTTCTGACAGAAGCGGGGTACGTGGGAGAAGATGTGGAGAGTATTCTTACCCGGTTGCTGCAGGCTGCCAATTACGATGTAGATGCTGCCGAGCAGGGGATTGTGTTTATTGACGAAATAGATAAGATTGCACGCAAAAGCGACAACCCGTCCATTACAAGGGATGTATCGGGGGAAGGGGTGCAACAGGCCATGCTTAAATTGCTGGAAGGAACGGTAGTTAATGTACCACCGCAGGGAGGACGCAAACACCCGGAACAGCAAATGATACAGGTGAATACAAAAAACATACTGTTTATTTGCGGTGGGGCGTTTGAGGGGATTGAAAGAATAATTGCAAACCGTTTGAACACCCGGGTAGTGGGGTACGGCCAGGCAGAAAAGAGGGATAAGATTGATATGGACAACCTGATACGCTATGTAACTCCCCAGGACCTGAGGGCCTATGGGCTTATTCCGGAGATTGTAGGACGTTTGCCTGTGGTTACGTACTTAACGGCATTGGATAGAGCGGCTTTGAAAGCCATTCTTATAGAACCAAAAAATGCACTGATCAAGCAATACAAGCACCTTTTTGCATTAGACGGTATCAAAATGAGCATAAACGACGATGTGTTGGATTATATTACCGATACGGCCAATGATTTTAAAATGGGAGCCAGGGGGTTGCGGTCCCTCTGCGAAGCCATTATGGTAGATGCTATGTACGACGCGCCGTCCTCGGGTAAAAAATCCTTGCGCATTACCTTGCCTTATGCCAAAAAACGTGTGGAACAAATGAGAAATATTATATAAACCGGATATTATGAGTGAAATTAAAGATTTTATCAGCCAAAATTCCAACCGTTTTCTGGAAGAATTATTCACCTTACTGCGTATTCCCTCTGTAAGTTCTCAGAAGGAACATACAGAAGATATGCAGACTTGTGCGTTGCAATATGCAGAGTTTCTGACAAAAGCGGGGGCCGATAATGCAAAAGTATACCCTACGGCCGGTCATCCTGTGGTCTATGCAGAAAAAATCATTGATCCGAAGAAACCCACCGTCCTGGTGTACGGACACTACGATGTGCAACCTGAAGATCCTATAGACTTGTGGGATTCTCCTCCTTTTGAACCGGAAATAAGAGACGGAGCCATTTATGCACGCGGTGCCAACGACGATAAAGGACAATCGTTTATGCACGTCAAGGCTTTTGAATACTTTATGCACGGTAACAAACTTCCCTGCAACGTGAAATTCCTGATAGAAGGCGAAGAAGAAATTGGATCGCCCTCTTTGGGGCAGTGGGCAGAGGAGCATAAAGAGTTATTGGCCTGCGACGTAATGCTTGTTTCAGATACTACCATGATCAGCGAAAAGGTTCCTTCCATTACTACCGGTATGCGTGGTCTGGCTTATATGGAAGTAAAAGTGACCGGCCCCGACAAAGACTTGCACTCGGGACATTACGGAGGAGCCGTTGCCAATCCCATAAACGTGCTTTGCGGGATGGTTGATCGTTTGATAGATGATAAGGGGAGGGTTACCATACCGGGTTTTTACGACAACGTAGTAGAGCTTACGGCAGAAGAAAGAGCCATGTTGGGACGTGCTCCCTTTAACGAAAAGGAATACATGGAGTCCATTGGTGTGCAGGCATTGACGGGAGAAGAAGGGTTTACTACTTTGGAAAGAACCGGGATAAGACCTTGCCTGGATGTGAACGGAATTTGGGGAGGGTATATAGCCGAAGGTGCCAAAACCGTACTTCCTTCTTTTGCCAAAGCTAAAATATCCATGCGCCTGGTGCCTAATCAGGACCATAAAGTTATAGCCCGGTTGTTTGCAAAGCATTTCAAATCGCTGGCACCTGCCGGTGTTACCGTAGAAATAGAAGAACACCATGGAGGACAGGGATTCCTGGCTCCCATTACTTCCCCCTTTTATAAAGCGGCTGCCCGGGCCGTAGAGGAAGTGTACGGCATTGAACCGGTACCCAGCCGGGGAGGAGGAAGCATCGCCATTTTGGCTACGCTTGAAAATATACTGCATGCCCCGCCGTTGCTGATGGGCTTTGGGCTGGAAAGAGATACCATTCACTCTCCCAACGAAAGCTACCTGTTGAGTCAGTTCTACAAGGGCATTGAATCCATTATCTTGTTCTATAAGTATTACACACAAGAATAGACACTATGAATTTATTTGTTATTCTTTTCTCTCTTGCTACGCTGCTGCAGGAAGGGGATCCTGTACGCTTTTCTGCCAATTTTGATTCCGGCAGCCTGGGCCGGGTGGACTTAATAGACTCTGTATGGGTACGTCCTTCACGTACCGATTCTGTACTCCATCTTTCCTACGAAATCATCTCGCGTTCAGACCCCGCCAATCCGGCCAATCCGGACCTTATGCCCAGCGGTCGCTGGTTTTATTTTCTTATGGATAATGTGAAAGGAAAGCACATTTACCTTACGTTTAAAAATACAGACCCCAAGCGGGCTGTGTATTCATACGACGGTATAAACTTTGAAAGGTTCCCGCATTACCAGGCATCTATGCGCAAGATATCTGCCTTGTTTGAACAAGATTCTGTTTATGTTGCCTACTTTGTTCCTTACGGCTGGGAACGGTTGCAGGAGCGTCTGGCAGACTGGACAGCTACAGAGTACGTAACCATGGATACGCTGGGTACGAGTATGATGGGATTTCCCATTCAGATGCTGACCATTACAGATTCTTCCGTTCCTGCATGTGAAAAAAATACCATTTGGCTTCATGCGAGGGTACATCCCAGTGAATCACCGGCCAATTGGCAATTGGAAGGGCTGCTGGACCGGCTGACGGAGGATTCGGATGTGGCGCGTGAATACCGTAGAAAAGGGATCTTTTATGTTGTGCCGTTTACCAATCCGGATGGGGTGTACGGAGGGTACTCCCGCTCCAATGCACGGGGAATCAACCAGGAAATCAACTGGGACCATCACGATTCCATAACTTCGGTAGAGGTGGACGCATTACGCCGTAGAATGGACTCCCTTAGCAAGGACCGCCCATTTGATCTGGTACTCAATATGCACGCTCAATCCGATGATAAAATAAGCTATTACATCCCCACAGAAGAAGCTACTACTACGGAATACCATGAAAGGGCCATGCGGTTGGCTTACCTGACAACCGACAGCAACCCGTATTTTTTCCCGGAAGATATGTTTTATTCTGCACCGGCACCCAGGTATGTTGAAGGATGGCTTTGGAACAGGACAGCCGGAAACACGCTTGCCGTGACCATTGAAATGCCGTACTCCTTTTACAACAACAACCCCGGAAACGAATGGGTGACTCTGGCTTCTCTGAAAGAAAACGGGGTATATATGCTGCGTGCCGTATCGGATTATTTTGGGTGGAACATTCCGGGTCGTTATCTGGTACAAGGCCTGGAACGAAAAAACAAAACTGTGTACCGGTATGCCGAACTGCCTGCAGGTGAATACCATGTGTTTACCTGGGACAATGCCTGGGTTTTGCACGGTACCTATGTCAGGGAACGCCCCGGAGCCTTCCGGTACGTAATCCGATCACAGGATACACACAAGAGACCGTATAACGGTCCCTTGCGTGTAAGCATGCAGTAGTGTTTGTTTATTTTGCGTAATTGACGGCTCTGGTTTCCCGTATAACGGTAATTTTAACTTGTCCGGGATATACCATTTCATCCTGAATTTTTCTGGCAATGTCCTGGGAGAGCATTTCTGCTTCCTGGTCGCTGACTTTTTCCGAGCCTACAATAACGCGCAGTTCCCTGCCTGCCTGGATGGCATATGTCTTGGTAACTCCCGGGTAAGAGAGTGCCAGGTCTTCCATGCCTTTCAGACGTTTAATATAGGATTCTATCACTTCCCGGCGGGCTCCCGGACGTGCGCCCGAGATGGCATCACCTACCAGCACCAGGGGGGCAATGAGGGAAGCCATTTCCGTTTCTTCATGATGGGCGCCAATGGCATTGCATATCTCGGGTCTTTCTTTGAATTTTTCTGCCAGACGCATACCCAAAATGGCATGGGGCAATTCCGGATCTTCGTCAGAGACTTTCCCAATATCGTGCAGCAGGCCTGCTCTTTTTGCCAGTTTGGCATTCAGACCCAGTTCTGCAGCCATGATGGAGCAGAAGTTTGCCACTTCCCTTGAATGTTGTAACAGGTTTTGTCCGTACGAAGAGCGGTATTTCATTTTCCCCACCATCCGTACCAATTCGGCGTGCAGTCCATGAATTCCCAGGTCTATGCACGTTCTTTTTCCGGTTTCAACTATTTCTTCTTCCAGCTGTTTCTGGATTTTAGCCACTACTTCTTCAATCCGGGCCGGGTGAATGCGGCCGTCGGTTACCAGTTGGTGCAGGGCCAGCCTGGCTACTTCCCGGCGGACGGGGTCAAACGCAGAGAGCAGGATGGCCTCGGGGGTGTCGTCAACTACAATTTCCACACCGGTTGCAGCTTCCAGGGCACGGATGTTACGTCCTTCCCGGCCAATAATGCGGCCTTTGATTTCATCACTTTCAATATTGAACACCGTTACGGCATTTTCAATGGCCGTTTCTGTAGCCACACGTTGTATGGTGTTCACCACAATTCTTTTGGCTTCTTTCCCTGCTGTAAGCCGGGCTTCGTCCATGGCTTCACTTATGTAGGACATGGCCTGCACACGGGCTTCTTCTTTCATGTTTTCCAGCAGTACGGTTTTGGCTTCTTCTGCCGACATGCCGGCGATGCTTTCGATTTTATCTATTTGTTGCAGCCTTAGTTTTTCAAATTCCTCTACTTTCTTCTCTGCCAGTTCAATTTGTGTGGCCAGGGTGTCCCGCATGGTCGTTACCTCTTTGCTTTTACGTTGGAGTTCGGCATTGCTTTGGTTCATGGCCATTTCCCGTTGTTTAAGCTTAGTCTCTATCTGATTAATCTTGTTATTTTTCTCTGAGATTACCTGCTCATGTTCTGCTTTCAATTGCAAAAACTTCTCTTTGGCTTGAAGAATTTTTTCTCTTTTTATGTTTTCTCCTTCCATCTCGGCTTCTCTCAGAAGGGTAGCGGATCTTCTTTTAAGGATAGTGCTCCTGAAAATAATGTATCCCAGCACGAACCCTGTAATAAGGGCTACTGCTGCTATAATATATAGTTCCATAATAGTAAGTGTTGGTGTATATAATATTAAAAAAAGACCCGTTGCCATACCACTATTTAGCAAAAACCCTGATTTGCAAGGTTTAGGAGCTCTGGTTTTTGTCGCAAACTTCCCACGTCCCGTAAACGGAATTCCCCGGAGGGTTACAAAGGGGCCTGTTTTTAACAGCCGGATACTCCTTAAAGTTTAACGTGTTGAGTTTAGCAAAGAGCTGGTATGTAACGGGTCAGATTTTTATCTCTCTAAATATTCTCTTAAAAAATTATCGAGTGAAGCAATTTCTGTTGTTAAGGTGTGTATTTCGTCTGCTTTTTCATGTTTCAACAAACTCAATACAAATTGGAGGGCTGCCATAGCCAATGCATCCTGTGTGTCCTGGCCTGAATATTTTACACTAAATTGTTCGATCCTCTGGTTGATACGTTGTGCTGCAGCACGTACTATTTCTTCATCTTCTACAGCTATTCGTAAAGGGTAATAACGGTCAGCTATGCTTATTTTTATGGACAATTTGTCTTCACTCATTGTAGTGGGTTACCTGTTTAACAATGTCATACACTTGTCAATCTCTCGTATTAGTTTCCCGATTTTTTTCTTTGCTTCTTTTGTGTCTTCACTTGATGACCGGAAGGCGCCGGCCATCTGGAGTCTTTGTACTTTATTTTCTAGTTCTTCTTTTTCTTTTTTATATATATTTACTTCTTCGCTTAAGGTTTGTACTTGGGTATTTAACTCACGGTTTTCTGTTAAAACCCTTTCATGCAGCGATATAAGTGTTTCTATCTTCTGCTTTAACGGCTCAATAATAACTGCGTGTTGTGGTTTCATAAGTAAATCCGCTAAGCAAAGATAAAAGTTTTTTAATGAAAAAAAAAGAGGTCTATTTGACCTCTTTTACGTTTTGCATGCCCACGTCAATTGCTTTTTCGTTTATTGGTATCATATTGTGATACCTTTCCGGTAGCGATTTTTTAAGGCCGTTGATAACGTTTTCTTTTTCCAGGATGGGTTTTACCTTAAGGTAGGCCCCCAGAACCACCATGTTGAATACCTTTGACATTTCCAGTTTGTTGGCCAGGTCAACGGCATGTATAGAATAAACATGTATGTCTTTACGCGTAGGGTGGCGTGAAATACCGTTGGGGTCGTATAAAAGTACACCGCCTTTTTTAACCATAGGCTCAAATTTGTCCATAGATTGCTGGTTTAGCACAATGGCCGTATCGCACCATTGAAGGATGGGAGAACTGATCCTTTTGTCACTGATAATTACAGTCACGTTGGCTGTTCCTCCGCGCATTTCCGGACCGTAGGACGGCATCCAGGTTACTTCCTTGTCCTGCATAATTCCTGAATAGGCGAGTATTTTGCCCATAGAGAGGACGCCTTGTCCTCCAAATCCTGCTATAATCAATTCTTCTTTCATATTCATCTGTCTTTTAAGTCTCCCAGGGGGTAGAACGGGAACATGTTTTCAACCATCCATTCGTTGGCTTTGACCGGAGATAATTTCCAGTTGGAATTGCATGTAGAGACGACCTCTATCAGCGAGGTGCCTTTTTTCTGTGCCGAGTTTTCGAATGCTTTTCTTATGGCTTTCTTGGTTTTTCTGGCACTTGCAGGCGTATGTACAGACTGGCGGGTTACGTAACATGTGCCTTCCAGTTGCGCAATAAGCTCTGTAATCTTCAGGGGATATCCGTTCAGATCTGCACGTCTTCCGTAGGGCGTTGTGGCTGTCTTCATACCCAGCAGTGTGGTAGGTGCCATCTGACCACCGGTCATCCCGTAAATAGCATTGTTAATGAAGATGATAACAATGTTTTCACCGCGGTTGCAGGCGTGGATGATCTCCGCTGTACCAATGGAAGCCAGGTCACCATCGCCCTGGTAGGCAACTACGTATTTATCGGGATACAGCCGTTTTGTGGCGGTAGCCAGTGCCGGAGCCCTGCCGTGGGCTGCCTGCTGCCAGTCAATATTAATGTACTTGTAAGCAAACACAGCACATCCCACCGGTGAAATACCAATGGTCTTATCCTGGATATCCATTTCTTCAATGACTTCTGCCAGCAGTTTATGTACTACGCCGTGGCTGCATCCGGGACAATAGTGCATTACTGTGTCTGTAAGCACTTTGCTTTTTCCGTAAACAAAGTTTTCAGGTTTGATAATATCTTTAACGTCCATAATGATTGCAATTAAAGGTTGAATTTTTCAGAAAAAGCGTTGAATACCTCTTCGGGAGAGAAGATGGAACCTCCCATCCTGCCGTAAAACTCTACGGGTACTTTTCCATTAACGGCAAGTCTGACATCTTCTACCATCTGACCGGAGTTCAGTTCTACCGACATCATGCCTTTGAGCTGAGGCAGGAACTGTTGAATGGCTTTTTCCGGGAACGGGAAGAGGGTGATAGGTCTGAGCAATCCCATTTTGATTCCTTTGGCACGGGCTGTTTCAACGGTGCTTTCGCAAATACGTGCCGAACTGCCAAACGCAACCAGCATGTATTCTGCATCGTCACATAGCAACGTTTCATAACGGACTTCGTTTTCCCTTATTGTTTGGTATTTAGCTTGCAGTCTGAGGTTGATTTCTTCCATTTCAGATGCTTCCAGCGAAAGGGAGGAAATGATATTCCCATGGCGGTGTGGCTGTTTGCCAACCGTAGCCCAGTTGCCGTATTTTTCTGCAATTTCCTGGTCTGTAAGACGTCTGACCGGCTCACGCAATTCCACTTTTTCCATCATTTGTCCAATGGCTCCGTCTGACAGAATCATGACGGGCGTGCGGTACTTGAATGCCAGATCAAAAGCCAACCCTACAAAATCGTACATTTCCTGTACCGAGGCAGGTGCCAGAACAATTACCTTATAGTCACCGTGTCCTCCGCCTTTAACAGCTTGAAAATAATCACCTTGTGCAGGCTGAATAGTACCCAGTCCGGGACCTCCACGGATAACATTGACTACCAGGCACGGAAGTTCTGCTCCGGCCATGTAGGAAATACCTTCGCACATGAGGCTTATGCCGGGGCTGGAAGATGAGGTCATCACTTTTTTTCCGCAGCAGGCACCTCCGTACAACATATTAATGGAAGAAGTCTCACTTTCTGCCTGAAGGACTACCATTCCGGTTGTTTCCCAGGGCATCTCTTCCATCAGGGTCTCCATTACTTCGCTTTGGGGGGTAATGGGATAACCGAAATACCCGTCCGCTCCGTATCGGATAGCTGCAAGAGCAATGGCTTCGTTCCCTTTCTTCAATAGTTTTTCTGCCATAATATTTCTTATGTTTAAATTTTTACTTTGTAAACAGTAATAACTGAATCCGGACAAACTACGGCGCAATTGCCGCAACCGATACAATTATCGGGAAATTCCATATAACAATACGGGTATCCTTTGCTGTTAACTTGTTTTGCCAGGGCAATTGTTTGTGTAGGGCAATTGGCTACGCAAACTCCACAACCCTTGCATTTTTCTGTGTCTACTACTATAGCGCCTTTGAATGCCATATTTTTATAATTGTTTAGTTGTTTCCATTAATTTCTTACAAATGTATAGTAAATTTTTAAATTACCTTACATTTTGTCTGTTAAAAAACATAAAACCTTTCTTTACCGCTTCCCAGATTCTTTCACGGCTGATGACAATGGCAACAAGCAGCACGATACCCATAATCAACATGCCTTTGACGTTGGCAGGTAAATTTTTATACCAGGAAATCAGTCGTTTTATCATGACCTTGCTATTCTTATGCGGGCATCAACGGCCACTACGTGTTCCGGTGTTCCCAGGAGCGGATTCAGGTCCATCTCGGCAATTTCCGGAGCACAGGCACATAAGGCAGCTATGCGGCAGATGGACCGGATAAACAGGTCTTCACGTACACCTGCCTGACCTCGGGCACCTTGGATGAGGCCGTAACCCTTTAACCCGCGAACCATACGTGTGGCTTCTTCTTCTGAGAGCGGGCTGAGTCCCATACTTACGTCTTTAAGTACCTCGACAAAAATTCCTCCCAGTCCGCACACCACCGTATGCCCAAAGGAGGGTTCCCTCTTGGCTCCTATAAACAACTCCCTTCCGGTGAGCTGCGACTGGAGCAGTACAGCGGTGCTTTCGGGGATTTGCATCATGGTCCGGAACCATTCCAACAAGGTGGCGTTGTCGCAGATATTCAGCTTCACACCGCCTACGTCTGATTTGTGAACCGGTCCTACCACTTTCATTACAAGCGGGTAACCAATTTCCAGAGCGGCTTTTTCCAGGTCACATTCTTTTGTTACAACTGTTTCTTTTGCTCTGGGAATTCCCGTGGCATCCAGCAGGGCGGCCACCAGGTCCGGCACCAGGTATCCTTCCGGTGCTTTGTCAATGATACGGCGGATGGCTTGTGTATCAACTTCCGGCAAATCAATTTTTCCGTCCGAGGGTGGGGCGGTATTGAGGATACGGGCCAGGGCATCTCCAAAAAGCACTTCATCCGGGAAGTATATCCTGCCTTTTTTCTGAAATTCTTTGATTTCTTCCGTAACATTCCATGTTGACGGGAAAATGGGGTATATGGGCAGGGAACATGTGGACATTTTTTGATCCAGCAATGCGTACACGTCAAAAACGGGAGTTAATCCGGGAGATCCAAAAATGACGGGTATGCCGTCCATTTCCGGACATTCTTTTTCAACAAAATCTATGATGTACCCCAATTGTTCCGCTGTGCCGGTTGCCAGAAAATCAACAGGATTTGCAGCAGAAGAGCCGGAGAACAGTTTTGTAAGCAATTGTTTTTGCTTGGTTTCCGGTAGTGCCGGTATGCCAATCCCTCCTTTAGAGAGGATGTCAGTGAGCATAACGGCAGGGCCTCCGGCGTGGGTAACTATGCACATGTTGCGCCCCCGGGGTACGCCTTTGAGCAGGATACAGGCTACCGTAAGCAGCTGGTTTCTACCGTTGCAGCGAATAATGCCTGCTTTTTCAAACAGGGCTGTGACGGCTGCATCGGGGCTGGCCAGGGCTCCCGTATGGGACGAGGCTGCGCGACTTCCTTCCTCGGAGGAACCGGCTTTGATGGCTGCTATCCGGGCACCTTTTCTATACAAAGAGGCCGCATGCTTGTACAGTTTGTCCGGATTCTGTATACTTTCTACATAAATAAGCTTGACAGGTGCGCTTTTGCCGTGTACGTAACTTTCATCTAAAAATGCGAGTGCTTCTTCCACACCAACCTGTGCCGAGTTACCTACCGAAAAGACGCTGGCAAAGGGAATCCCCAGCTGAACGGCTGCGTCTATAATAAACAAGGCCGTAGCACCGGATCCGGATATCAGGTCAACGCTGTCGGTGACAAAACGGGGAATGGGCGTAGTAAAAACACCGGCATAATGTTCGTTCATATACCCCACGCAGTTGGGCCCGATGAGTGTGGTACCATACGTATCTGCTACCCGGCGGATTTCTTTCTCAAGCACAGCTCCTGCTTCACTTTCTTCTGAAAAACCGGCAGAGAAAATAATGATTCCTTTGGCCGATTTCTCGGCACACAATACCTTTACGTTATGAAGGCATAATCCGGCAGGAATAGCCAAAATGGCGACATCCACCGGGGGAAGATCTTCTACGTGCCGAAAACAGGGCAGGCCCTGAATGGTATCTGCTTTGGGATTAATTACGTAAAGATCTCCCGGATAATGGGTATCTTTTAAATTTTTAAGGACTTTACCGCCCGGTTTATGAATATCATCTGAACCACCTACAACTACAATACTTTTGGGATTGAGAAACTCTTTTGTAACCATCAATTTTCTTTGTTTATCTTACAAATATAGCAATATGTTTGGCAATTGTTCTAAATTTGCAGTTTGATAAAAGACAGCAATATGATACTAATAGCAGACAGCGGCTCAACAAAAGTTTCCTGGAGGGTGTTGCATAAAGATGGTACCGTTCAGGCCATTCAAACCATTGGAATCAATCCTTTTTTTGTAACCGAGGCAGAGATAGTTGCCACCTTGGAAGCGAACCTTAAACCCGCTATAAAAGGCACGGTGGAATACATATATTTTTATGGAGCAGGGGTAGCCGGTCAGGATAAAATTGATTTGCTTACCCGGTGTTTTAGAACGGTTTTCCCCGGATGTGCCGTGGAAGCTTATTCAGACCTGCTGGCCGCTGCCCGGTGTTTGCTGGGCAAAGAAAAAGGTATTGCCGCCATTCTGGGTACCGGTGCAAATACCTGTTTTTACGACGGGGAAAAGATTGTGGATAACGTACCGGCCTGCGGGTACATTCTGGGAGATGAAGGAGGAGGGGCCGTTCTGGGTAAAAAATTTGTATCGGATTATTTAAAAAGGATGTTACCGGAAGATTTGAACGAGGCTTTTGAAAAACGGTACAACCTGGGGCTTCTGGACATCATTGAAAAAGTGTACAGGCAGCCTCTGCCTAACAGGTTTTTGGCTTCGTTTACCTTGTTTCTGGGAGAACATGCCACCCATCCTTATGTGAAGGATTTCCTGGGACGGGCCTTTGATGAGTTCTTTTTACGAAACATCATCCATTACGATTACAAGACGTATCCTGTAAATATAATAGGTTCCGTTGGTTTTTACTTCAGGGAGCATGTAGAGGCAGCTGCGGCAAGAAACAATATGAAGATTGGAAAAATTGTGCGTACCCCCATTGAAGGATTGGTAGCTTATCACAAGGGATTATGATACAGAAATTTACAGAGCAACGTTCTGCATACGACCACCTAGAAAAGATGACGGTCAGGGAATTGTTGGAGAATATGAACCGGGAAGACATGAAGGTTCCTGCGGCTGTTACGCCGTGTATTCCTCAGATTGAGAAACTGGTGGAGGGCTTGGTACCGCGTGTGAAAGAAGGGGGGCGGTTGTTTTACCTGGGAGCCGGAACAAGCGGCAGGCTGGGTATTCTGGATGCCTCTGAAATACCTCCAACTTTTGGAGCGCCCTACGATCTGGTAATTGGCCTGATTGCCGGAGGTGACGGTGCCATCCGAAAGGCAGTGGAGCAAGCCGAAGACATTCCGGAAGCCGGATGGGAAGATTTGTGCAAACACCACATTGGGACCAACGATGTAGTGGTTGGTATTGCCGCATCCGGTACTACTCCCTACGTTATTGGAGCTTTACGCGAGGCCCGTAAGATGGGCCTGCTAACGGCATGCATTACATGCAATCCCGGGTCGCCTGTGACAAAAGAAGCAGAAATAGCTATTGTACCGGTAGTAGGGCCCGAATTTGTTACAGGATCTACCCGCATGAAATCAGGAACGGCTCAAAAACTGGTACTGAATATGATCTCTACGGCTGCCATGATCCGGTTGGGTCATGTGGTAGGGAATAAGATGGTAGATATGCAGCTGACCAATGCAAAGCTTGTGGAAAGGGGGACCCGGATGATTATGGAAGATACGGGGATTGAAGATTATGAAAAAGCACGTGGTCTTTTGTTGCAATACGGTACGGTACGGGCAGCTGTACAAGCCGTGAAAGACAACCAAGATGTTTGAACCGCGCTACGTTTCCGATTTGCTGCAAAAGGCGGTTGATGCCTTTGCCCGTCTTCCGGGAATTGGTCCAAAATCTGCACTCAGGATGGCCTTGTACCTGCTTAAACAGGAAGAAGCCGAGGCGGAAAATTTAGCCGACAGCATATTGGAATTGCGTAAAAAAGTAGTGTATTGCTCTTCGTGCCGGATGATATCGGACGCTCCTTTGTGTCCTGTATGTTCCCATCCGCAACGTGAACAAGGTGTCATCTGTGTGGTGGAAAACGTGCGGGATGTCATGAGCATTGAGAATACAGGCAGCTACAAAGGACTTTACCACGTGTTGGGGGGAATTATTTCTCCCATTGACGGAATAAGTCCGGCGGACCTGGCCATTGAGCCTTTGTTGGAAAGACTGCAGAAAGGAAACGTTCAGGAGGTAATACTGGCCCTGAGTACCACAATGGAAGGGGAAACAACCTGTTTTTACCTTTACAAAAAAATGGCTCAGTTTCCTTTAAAAATAACAACTATAGCACGCGGCGTAGGGTTTGGTGACCAGTTGGAATATACAGACGAACTTACCCTGGGCCGTTCCATTGAAAACAGACAACCTTTTAAACCGGAATAAATTAACCGGATCAACTACTTGTTTATGGAGCATACTTTTCCCCTTTCATGGCTTTTGATTTCTTTTGCCGCCTATACGGCCCTGCTTTTTTTAGTATCATGGGTAACATCCCGCAAAGCCGACAGCAATTCTTTTTTTCTTGGTAATAGAAAATCTCCCTGGCCCATTGTGGCCTACGGTATGATAGGTACTTCCATCAGCGGAGTAACTTTCATTTCTGTTCCGGGTAATGTAATGAATGAAAATTTTTATTACCTGCCCCTTGTCCTGGGTTTTGTTATTGGATACATTGTCATTGCCCGGGTACTGTTGCCCCTGTATTATAAAATGAACGTAACTTCTATCTATTCCTATTTAGAAGAAAGATTTGGGTTCACAACGTACAGAACGGGTTCTGCTGTTTTTATGGTTTCCCGTGTATTGGGGGCTGCTGTAAGGATCTTTATAGTAGTTCTTGTATTGCATACGTTTTTACCGGCAGGTTCCGTTCCTTTCTGGATTGTGGCTGCTGTCTTTATGCTGCTGATATTTCTTTATACATTTAAGGGAGGGGTCCGGACTATTATCTGGACAGACGTGCTGCAGACTACTTTTATGCTTTTGGCTGTAATATTAACCGTAATTTCCATATCCAGGGCTATGGGATGGAATTTTACCCAGATATCACGTGCTGTTATTGCTACTGATTATTCGCGCTGGCTTAACTGGGATTGGAGTGCTTCCAACAACGCCCTCAAACAATTTATAAGCGGTATATTTATTACGATTGTGATGACGGGGCTGGATCAGGAAATGATGCAGAAAAACTTATCCTGCAAGGACTTGAAATCGGCGCAGAAGAATATCTATTCCACCAGCCTGATTCTGGTTGTTGTAAATGTGCTGTTTTTAACCCTGGGAGCTGTTATGGCCATTTACGTTAACGAACACCTTGGCGGCATGCAGGGAATCGGGCTGGCAGATGCCACGGGGGTTTTTAGTAAAGCACAGACAGATAAACTGTTTCCTGTAATTGCATCGCAGTACCTGCAATTGGGGGTGGGGCTGTTCTTTATAATTGGGCTCATTTCTGCTTCCTATCCCAGTGCCGGAGGGGCTTTGACTTCCCTTACCACTTCTTTCTGTATTGATTTTCTGAATTTTAATAAAAGAGATGATATCAACCAGGACAAAAAAGACAAAATCCGAAAAACAGTGCATGGAGCTTTTGCCATACTCTTTTTTCTGATCCTGCTTGTATTGTATCTGGTAAACAACCAGGCCATCATTAATTTAGTCTACTTGTTGGCTGCCTATACGTACGGACCTTTGCTGGGCTTTTTCTTCTTTGGAATCCTCACCAAATACCGTATAAAAGATAAAGTAGCTCCGTACATTGCCGTGGCTTCTCCTGTTTTATGTTACCTGATTGACCTGGCACTTAAAACATGGTTTGACTTTGGATTGGGTTTCACCGTTCTGATATGCAACGGCCTGTTTACATTCTTTGGTATGTGGCTTTTCAGGGAACGGGAAGGGGAGCGGTCTTCTGCTTCAGCCAGGCCGATTCAGTAAAAGTAAGAAACGGCGACAGCGTATCGAATACATGTCGGTTGTATGCATTCAGCCAGACTATTTCCGAACTGTCCAGCAGTGCAGGAAGGAGAGGGGATGTATCTATGTGGCATAAGGTCATGGTCTCAAAACCCAGCCACTGTCCAAATTCGTTTTCTTTCAGGACATTGCATAAGAGGATATTCTCGTGCCTGACGCCGTGTGAACCTTCACGGTAGAGCCCCGGCTCGTTGGAAGTGAGCATGCCCGGCAGGAGGTCCTGGTCTTTCCAGGTCATCCTTATATCCTGGGGTCCCTCGTGTACACATAGAAAATGGCCGATTCCGTGTCCTGTTCCGTGGCCGTAATTCCTGAAATGCTTCCAAAGCGGTTCCCGGGCCAACATATCCAGGTGTGTGCCTTTTGTACCGGCCAGGAACACGGCTGTACTCAGAGCAACCATTCCTTTGAGGGCTATGGTGTAATCTTCCCTTTCTGTTTGGGATACAGGTCCCAGAGGGATGGTACGCGTTATGTCCGTAGTGCCCGACACGTACTGGCCACCCGAATCTATCAGGTAGAGGCCTTTTTTTTCCAACAGGCTTCCGGCTTTTGTACCGTGGCTGTAATGGGGTAATGCCGCGTTGGGACCGTAAGCAGAGATGTACTGAAAACTGTCTCCCATAGCGTTTTCTGATAAGCTACGTATCCAGGAAAGTTTTTTGGAGGCATCTTGTTCTGTCAGGGTTTTGCCGGCTTCCAGTTCTGTTTCAAGCCAGAAAAAGAAACGTTCCATGGCAATACCGTCGCTCAGGAAGGCTTTTCGGAATCCGTTAATTTCAATGGGGTTTTTGATGGCTTTTTTCAGGATGACAGGTGAAGGAATATCCCGTATGTTTTCCAGTCCCAGGTGGGCGGATAATTGGGTAAAAGTGCTGTAATTTAGCGTGTTGCCATCTGCCATAATTACAGAATCTTTGGGAAGCTCCTGCAAAGCCTGCGCCAGCGAAGCATAAGGAGCCGTGCCAATTCCCCGGGTATTCAGGGCTTGTTTTACATCGGCATTTATTTTGCCGGGGGTGGTAAAGAAAGTAGCTTCTTCTGTGCCAATAAGGGCGTAGGAAATGGCTACCGGGTTGTAGGGAATGTCGTGGCTGCGGATATTAAAAAGCCAGGCAATCTGATCCAGTCCGTTCAACAAAATATGGGTACATCCGGCGCGACCGATTGTTTCTCTAAGACCTTCCAGTTTGTCTTTTGCATCCAGTCCGCTGTATTCTTTTTCCAGCACAAATACGGGAGTTACGGGAAGGGCAGGCCGGTCTGTCCAAAGTGTATTCAGCAAGTCATTCTTGTTGTCCACGCTGCCGTGAAGAGGAATTAAAGCCTCCTGTAATGCTTGTACTTCCCGGAAAGACATACACCCACCGTCAATCCCTACAACGGCACCGGGAGGCATATTATCAGCCAGCCACCGGGGATAATCTACGGCTTGCGGAACACGCAGGGGATGGATTTCAAATTCTGTACCTTCCAGTTCCAGGCGTGCCTGGATGAAATAGCGTGTATCCGTCCACAGTCCGGCATGTGTATCGGTTATTACAACCGTTCCGTAGGAGCCTGTAAAGCCCGAGATCCATTTTCTCTGTTGCCAGCGTTCCGGAAGGTATTCGCTGTTGTGCGGATCTGTTCCGGAAACAACAACAGCGTCCCAACCGTATTCCTGCATAAGGGAACGCAACTGCCGGACTCTTTTGTTTATATCCATGATATTACTTTGTCTTAAATAGATTTGCTTTTAACTACGTGCCTGTTAAATAGTACCAGTCCGATTACGCTGGTAAAACCAATGCAGCTGAACAGCAGCCACAGGTAATCCGGCCGGCCCATGTTGTCCACAAAATGGTTGTACAGGGGGGCACCAATGAAACCTCCTACAAAACTGCCAATGACGCTGCAAAAGAAAGAATAGCCCATATAAAGGCCTTTTTTGTCTGCCGGAGCAATCAATCCTACAAAGGAGTTGAATTTTGGGTGGGCAGTCATCTCTCCCAATGTAAAAACTACACAACCGGTAATGAAAACCCAGGCATTTCCGGAAATGGCCAGGATAGCCATACCGAGGGTGCCCAGAGCAATACCTGCAATGATGGTAGGCACAGCCTTGAACTTGTTAACAATTTTAGATACAAACAATTGCAGTACAATAATTACACCGGCATTAAGTACCGTCACGTGTTCCACATCAAATGCCCAGGTTACGGGTTTGTTGGTAAACAAGGAAAGAAACGAATTGACTGCCTTGTTTACGGGAGCCATATTCATATGTTCGCTTACGTACCACAAGACGGTGCCGTACATTTGGAAATACATAATCCAGAATCCCGAATAGATGAGAATCATAAGAATGAACCTTCTGTCTTTAAATACAGAAACCAGGTCTTTTATAATTTTTGCAAAGGAACCGTCTTCACGTTTGCGTACCGGTTCTTTGTATAAAAAAATGTTCATCAGCAGCAGTATTACTCCGGCGGCGGCGGCCATCCAGAATACGTAGCTGTAGGAATATTTTTTTAGCGTAGGAACGAGTAGGAGGGGGAATAAAAAAGCTCCCAGGTTGATGGCCCAGTAGAATATACCAAAGCCCAGCGTAGAGTTTTTTTCTGTAGTTGAGTGGGCAATGGTACCGGAAATCACCGGTTTGAACAATCCGGCGCCAACGGCCATGACAACGAGCGAAGCAAACACCAGCCCGTAAGAAGTCATACAGCCTGTAAGAAAATAACCCAAAGTCAGGCATGAGAACGCAATCATAAGCAGGTTCCGGAAACCGTATCTGTCTGCCAATGCTCCGGCAAATAAAGGGATGAAGTACAAAAGCGGAGGGATGGTTCCCATGATGGCTCCTGCGGCTTCTCTGGAAAAGCCCAGACCTCCCTGGCCGGGAGAAAGAACCAGGTAAACAGACAGAATGGAGAGCACACCGTAGTATGCTCCTCTTTCAAAGAACTCCATACTAATGGCCGTCCAGTAATTTTTTGGAAAGGAACGGATTCCGGATTCAGGTTTTTTCATAAAAATACAGGTAAAAATGGAGGTGTAAAGTTACATTCTTTTGATAATTAAAAAATAACGTTTACTTTTGCAACCCCTTATAAAGGGATTACAAATAAAGTCTAACAACCTAATTCTTACTGAAATTACTTACATGGCAAAAGAAAAAGATTTGTCCCCCAAAAAAACCCTTGCAGATTTGCAGGATCCGGATGAAATCATTATCCGGGAAAAAGAAACAACAGAAGATTACTCAGAAGAAGTTTCTGAGGTAACAAGTGCTCCTAAAAACAAAATGAGCAATGCATCTGTTCCGGTTGATTCATTCAACTGGGATGTGTTTGAAAAAGAAACCGTTTACGATACCGACAGAAGTGTTATTGAAGAACAATACCTGCAGACACTCAACAAGGTTATTGAAAATGAAATTGTAGAAGGTACCGTTGTTGCCCTCAATAAAAGAGAGGTAATTGTTAATATTGGATTTAAGAGCGAAGGCGTTATTTCTATTAACGAGTTCCGTTACAATCCGGAACTGGCTGAAGGCGACAAGGTAGATGTGTATGTAGAAACAGCGGAAGACAGGAAGGGACAGTTAATTATATCACATAAGAAAGCCAGGTCATTGCGTTCCTGGGATCGCATTAATGAAGCCTACGACAAGGATGAGATTGTCAAAGGCTATATTAAATGTCGTACTAAGGGAGGTATGATTGTAGATATATTTGGGATTGAGGCATTCTTGCCGGGATCTCAGATTGACGTCAAACCTATTCGTGATTATGATATTTACGTGGACAAGACCATGGAATTTAAGATTGTCAAGATCAACCATGAGTACAGGAACGTAGTAGTATCACACAAAGCATTGATTGAAGCTGAACTGGAAGCCCAGAAAGCAGATATCATTGGCAAACTGGAAAAAGGACAAATTCTGGAAGGAACTGTTAAAAACATTACTTCTTACGGCGTATTTGTTGATTTGGGAGGTGTTGACGGATTGATTCACATTACGGATCTTTCCTGGGGCAGGATCAACCATCCGGAAGAAATTGTCCAGCTGGATGAGAAAATCAATGTGGTTATCCTGGATTTTGACGATACAAAAAAACGTATTGCTCTGGGGCTGAAACAGCTTACATCGCACCCATGGGATGCTTTGGGTGACGATATCACAGTAGGTACCGTGGTCAAAGGCCGCGTGGTAGTTATTGCCGATTACGGAGCATTTGTGGAAGTACAGCCCGGTGTGGAAGGTTTGATTCACGTTACCGAGATTTCCTGGTCATCGCATTTGCGCAGCGCACAAGATTTCCTGAAAGTTGGTCAGGAAGTTGATGCCGTGGTACTTACCATTGATAAAGAAGAAAGAAAGATGTCTTTGGGAATCAAGCAACTGAAACCGGATCCCTGGGCAACAATCAATGAAAAATATCCGGTTGATTCCAAACACAAGGCTGTTGTCAGGAATTTCACAAATTTTGGAATTTTTGTAGAACTGGAAGAAGGCGTGGAAGGGCTGGTTCATATAAGCGACTTGTCCTGGTCCAAAAAAGTGAAACATCCTTCTGAATTCACCTCCATTGGAGAAGACCTGGAAATTGTTGTATTGGAAGTTGATCAGGAAAACAGAAGGCTTCGTCTGGGTCACAAACAACTGGAAGAAAACCCCTGGGAGGTTTTTGAAACTGTATTTGTTGTCGGGTCTGTTCATGAAGGTACCGTTACCCAATTTGCAGACAAGGGAGCTACCGTTACCCTGCCTTACGGCATAGAATGCTTTGTAGGACAAAAGAATCTTGTAAAAGAAGACGGGTCGGAAGTGGCTATAGAAGAAAAACTTCTTTTCAAGGTACTTGAATTCAATAAAAACAGCAAACGCATAACCGTGTCCCATACCCGCACATGGGAACAGGAACCCCAAAAAGAACCTGTCCAGAAGGAAAAGACAGAGACGGAAGCAGAAAGCACCCAGAAGGCAGTTAAGAAATTGAAAGCCAACCTGGAGAAAACAACGTTAGGCGATATTTCCGAACTGGCTGCCCTTAAATCAGAGATGGAACAAAATGCCGCTAACGCTGACTAGTTTGGGGTGTGCATCTGCACTGCCTACCAAAGAGAACTATTTTACCGCTCACGTATTGTATATACGTGGGCGGTCTTTTTTATTGGATTGCGGAGAAGGTACACAATTGCGTCTGAAACAGCTGGGTATTTCACCAAGTGCGGTGGAGCGGATTTTTATTACACACCTGCATGCAGATCATGTGCTTGGTTTACCGGGTATGTTGTCTTCTATGCATTTGCTGGAACGAAAAAAACCGCTTTACGTATATGCACCGCAAGGATTGGAAAAGCTGCTTTCCTTTTATTTTGATTTTTTGGGAAGGGAAGATTCTTCATTTCCCATCATTCACGAAATAGTGGAAGGAGAAGGGGTCTTCCCGATTTATGAAGGAGAGACAGCCACTGTTTTTGCTTTTCCCATGAACCATAGTATTCCTTCTTACGGATACTTGTTCCGGGAAAAACCCGTCCGTAAGAGTAAACCCAGGTCTGTTGCATATTGTACAGATACAGCTCCGTTTCCGGAACTGCCCGGTTGGGTGGCGGGAGTAGATTTGCTGTTCCACGAAGCTACCTATTTGGAAGAAGACAGGGAGGCTGCTGTAAAATACAAGCACAGTACAGCCCGTCAGGCAGCCCAAACAGCCAAAGATGCCGGGGCAGGGAAATTGTTGCTGGGGCATTTTTCTTCCCGGTATAAAGAAAACCGGGCCTTTTTGGAGGAGGCCCGGCCGGTGTTTCAAAATACAGAACTAAGTCTGGAAGGATCTACTTTTACAGTGCCCAGACAGTTTACTAACGATTATTGAAACATGGGTTGTATAATCCCAAACAGGACGTAGGATACAATAAGAGTTACCACAATATTAAACCCTTGTGCTGCAATAAAGGCTTTTGCCGGTTGGCGGTTTTCTTTTGAAAAGATTTCTTTAAAGCGCGTTTCCAGACCAATGCATACAAAGGCAATGCTGAACAAGGTGTTGCTGAATCCCTTGGTAATTTTGCCTACTTCTTTGGCCGACTCAATACTAAAAAAGATACTGAAAACAAGTGATGCGAGTATAAAGCCTACCACAAACTTGGGGAAGCGGTCCCAAATGATTTTGAGTGTGGGCTTTTCCTGTCTTTCTTCTCCTTTGTATGTCCAGTAAAGGGCAATCAGGAATGCGGCAATCCCCAGCAACACGTTTTGTGAAGATTTCACAATGATAGCTGTCTGCGCAGCTTGTTCGCCCAACATGGTTCCGGCTGCCGCTACGGCTCCCGTAGTATCTATGGTTCCTCCCAGCCAGGCTCCCGCCACGTCGGGTGACAAGCCCATGAGGTTGGACAGCCAGGGCAGCAGGTACATCATGGGGATGGCGACGACCAGGACAAGCGAAATAACAGTGGAAAGTTTTTTGTTATCTCCCTCGATGACACCGCAGGTGGCTATGGCAGCGGAAACACCGCAAATGGATACCCCGCTGGCCAGCATAGTTGCCATTTCGTCGTCTACTTTCATGCGACGTGCCAGCCAAAATGCAAAATTCCATACAACAAGTACAACTACCAGAGATTGTGCCAGACCGTAGGCTCCGGCTTTCATGACTTCACCAAACAAAATGGTAGATCCCAGGGTTATGATACCAATTTTAATGTAGAATTCACTTTGGATGGCCGGTTTTAACCAGTTGGGAACACCAAAAATGTTACTTATTACCAACCCCAGGATAACTGAAAAAAAGACAGACTCCAATCCTATTTCTTTAATGGCGGGAATAGATGCCAGTACGTTGGAACCGAGTGCCAGTGCGTAAATGAAAAGAAAGGAAAGAAAAATTCCTTTTAGGGGTTTCTTCAAAACAGCAGACGTAAGGTAGGTTACCAGCAACAAGAAAAGGAACATGTATCCGGCATCTAACCATGCTTTTGTTGTCAGCAGGGTTTTGGGCATTTTGGGCATGACGGCCGGAACCACTATGGCAAGTAACAGGATAAGTGAAGCTGCCAGCACCACAATCCAATCTTCTGTAAGCAGTTTTACTTTCCAATTTTTTTGATTTGTTTTCATTTCAATGGTTTTTTGTATTGGTTTTAAAAGCGGGCTGTCAGCATAAGACCCAGCAACCCGCTGTTTGTATCTTTGTTTTCAAAGGTTCTGTATGTATAGTTGATCTGAAAACGGAAATTGTGATGCGGCCACCAATCCAGTCCAACAACGTAGTTGGTTTGCGTAAGGCCGCTATCTTCTTTGTCCAGTCTCATACGATCGTATTTTACGAGCGGCTGAATAATTCCTGCTATGGTATAGCCGGCAACTACATAAAACCCGTCACTGCAGGTTTTGTCGGTTGTCCCAGAAATGTATTCACCTCGCAGCAGGTACGTTCCGTTGTCAAAACGCAGCCCAAAACCAAGCCGGGTTTTGGGCTTAAGATCGTTGTCCGTTCCAAGCTTTCCGTTGTAATAAGACGCAGAGAGGGTGAGTGCACGGATGGGGTGGATCTCCAGCCTTCCGGAAAAATCTTTGTGTTTGTTGTTGTCTTTCAGATTTATTCCGTTTCCATTATAAAAGCCGGCTATGTAGTCTATGATGTTGTACCCGTCTTGTTGAAAGAAACCTCCGTACACGGCTATTCCCATATCACGTCCTGCCGCTTTATTTCCGGAAAGGTCGTTAAAGCCCGACAGGTAACTGATAACCTGAGAATTATCAAGAGTCTCTAAAGCCAAAGGGCTGTACGGGTTTTCCAGAGAAAAAGCCAGTTTAAATTGTCCGGCTTGAACGTTGAACATAGGATGAAATTTCAGTCTGACAAAGGCGTCCATGATTTTTGGAGAGGAAGATACGTCCAGCTGCAGGCGGTAATCCATCCATTTTACGGGATCTCCTTTCAAATCCAATCGGGCGCGACGTATATCAAAGCTGTTGTTACCGTCTTCGTATTGGTAACGCAGGTTTATAAAGCCCGATAATTTAGGCATCAGGGAAGGTGTTTGTGCTATACTTTGTTGGTTTCCAAGAAAGAGTAGCACCGGGAGGACAATAATAAAGAGCGTCTTTTTCATGGTAGTCATGGGGTGAGAAATAGTAAAACCTTATATTGTAAATGCAAATATAGTAAAAGCGTTTACTAAAAAGCAAGTTTTTATCCATACCTTGGGCATTATATTTGTTATTTTTGTCATTATGATAAAACAGGTAGTGTACAAGATGCTGAAACATGCAGGATGTATGGCGGCTTTCGCCCTTTTAATCCCGGCCGGAGCCTACGGCCAGATTGCTGTAGTGCATGAGCAGGTAAATAAGGTGGGACAAGTCGTATTTGCTGTCAGTCAGTATTACGTGGATTCCATTAATACAGAAGAGATGACGGACAAGATGCTCAAAACTATTGTGGGGAGGTTAGATCCCCATTCATCGTATATACCTGCCGAAGAGGTACAAGCGATGAACGAGCCTTTGGAAGGCAACTTTGAAGGAGTGGGCATTGAATTTACCATACTTCGGGACAGTCTGGTGGTGGTAACACCGGTAGCGGGAGGTCCTTCAGACCTGGTGGGTATCCGGGCAGATGACAGGATAGTGGCTGTTGACGGAGTGGATATTTCTTCGCCGGAACTTACCAACCAGAAAGTGTTTGACTTGTTGCGCGGTCCCAAAGGTACCCGCGTACAGCTGGCTGTTGTGCGCGGGGGAGAAAAGGATCCGTTGTTTTTTCAGGTAGTCCGGGATAAAATACCCATTCACAGTGTCGATGCTGCCTATTGGGCAGCACCGGGTATTATGTATGTAAAACTTAACAAATTCGCATTGACAACCCAGGATGAGTTCATTGGAGCTTTCAGGAATTTGAACGAAATGCCCCGAGGACTTATCCTGGACTTGCAGGGGAACGGAGGGGGGTATATGGGAGCTGCTTTTTTTCTGGCAGAACAGTTTTTGGAAAGAGGCCGCCTGGTTTTATATACCGAGGGGGAAAATTCCAAGCGGCAGGATATGAAAGCCTCGGGCATGGGTTTTTTCATAAACACTCCGGTTGTAGTTCTTATGGACGAAAGGTCCGCCTCGGCAAGTGAAATTGTGGCCGGTGCCCTGCAGGATTGGGACAGGGGGACCATAGTAGGACGCAGGTCTTTTGGAAAGGGGTTGGTACAGCAGCTTTTCCCGCTGAACGACGGGTCTGAGCTGCGGCTGACGGTGGCACGGTACCATACTCCCAGTGGGCGGGTAATACAAGCTCCGTACCGGATGGGAGAAAAAGATGCGTATTACAGGGATTTTCTGGAAAGGTACCAGAAAGGGGAGTCGTTTAACCGGGACAGTGTGCATATTCCGGACTCGTTGATTTACAGAACATTGTTGAAAAAGAGGGTGGTGTACGGAGGGGGTGGGATTATGCCCGATGTGTTTGTACCTGCCGATACAACCTACTATTCTCCTTTTTACCTGCAGTTGGCCAGGAAAGGTGTTGTGAATACGTACATGAACGATTACCTGGATAAGGAACGGAAAAACCTGTCGGGCCTATATAAGACGTTTGAAGATTTTGACAGGGATGTACCGGCTGCGTCGGTTCCGTTTGAAGGGCTCCTGGATTGTGCTGCAGAACAGGGGATTGTGCCACAGGACGAAGACCTGGCTGTATCTGAATACCATATTCGCATGCAGATGAAGGCGCTGATGGCATCCCGCTTGTTTGGTCAAAGTTATTTTTACCGTGTGATTAACCGGTTGTTGCCGGAATACAACAAAGCACTGGAAGTTATGAACGGCCTTCAATAACACCGGATCCCAGCAATTCCCCGTCTTTGTACCATGCGGCAAACTGGCCCGGTGTGATGCCGCGCTGGGGTTCGCGAAAGTTTATTTGCATGCCGTTGTCGCAGGTAAGTGTGGCTTCCTGCAATGGTTGGCGGTAGCGGATACGAACCTGGTAAGATCTTTTCTCTTTCTCGTGCATTTGTAAATCGGGGCGGATCCAATGCACGTCACTGGCAGCAACGGACAGCGATTTGTGGTACAATCCGGGATGGTCCTGTCCTTCTCCTACGTAAACGGTATTGGATGGTATGTGGGTACTGAGAACGAACAAGGGTTCTTTGTGACCGCCTATGTTCATGCCTTTTCTTTGCCCAATAGTGAAAAAATGTGCTCCGTTATGTTGTCCGATGACCTGGGAAGAACCGTCACGGAATAGTTCTACTACATTTCCGGGGCGCGGTGCCAGCCGCTGTTGTAGAAATACGGGCAAGTCTATTTTGCCGATAAAACAAATCCCCTGTGAGTCTTTGCGGTCAGAGGTGGGCAGGTCGCTCTTACGTGCCAGTTCCCTGACTTTACTTTTTGTAAGGTGTCCTATGGGAAACAAGGTTTTTGACAATTGTTCCTGCGTGAGCTGGCACAGAAAATACGACTGGTCTTTCGCGGGGTCGGCTCCTGCCAGCAACCTGTACAAGCCGGTGTCTGTTTGTGCTATTCTGCAGTAATGGCCCGTGGCTACCTTATCGGCTCCCAGGGCGAGGGCCTCTTTCAGAAAGGCATCGAATTTGATTTCCCGGTTGCACAAGATGTCCGGGTTAGGCGTTCTTCCTTGCTCGTATTCCTTAAACATGTACTCCACTACGCGTTCCCGGTACAGAAGGCTCAGGTCTGTGTAATAGAAAGGAATGTCCAATTTGCGGGCTACCATTTTGGCCAGGTCCAGGTCTTCCTCCCAGGCACAATCACCATGCAATGTGCCGGTAGTATCGTGCCAATTGCGCATGAACATGGCAATAAGGTCGTGTCCCTGTTCTTTTAAGAGCAGGGCAGCTACCGAGGAATCTACGCCTCCTGATAATCCTATGGCAGTTTTCATAAAAAAAGGGTAAGCTTGATGTATCGCACCGCTACAACCACCTACCCTTGCTGTCTTCCAACCCTGGGGGAGTTCAGTGGGAGCTGGTCGTACACGACTTACCCCATGCAAAGGTACAAAAAATCAGAAAGAATCAAAGCCAAATGGAAGCAGGTCCTTCACACTTTTGAATTCCAATACAACCTCTTTGTTAATCAGAAGCACACGTATGGGGGATCCGGCCCGTTTTTCACTTTCCAGCAAAACCTGCCTGCATATGCCGCAAGGCGAGGCGGTAATGGCTATGGTTCGGATCTTTAACAGGGGGTAATTGGCATGTATATAGGCAATGACCGAGCGTTCTGCACAGATACCGGCAGGAAAAGCTGCGTTTTCCTGGTTGTTTCCCGTAAAGATTTGTCCGTCATCCAGCAGGACGGCAGCACCTACTCCGAATTTGGAAAAAGGAGCATAAGCATCTTGAGCGGCTTCCAGAGCACGTGCTACGAGTGTTGCATCTGCAGGGGTCAGGAGCTTTTGGGGTATTTCTGAATAATGAATAGTAAGGCTGTGCCTGTTCATAAGGGGTAGGGTTTAAGGAAAGCAAATATAATAATTTATACTACAATTTGTACTACATTTGCATCATGTTGAAAACGTGTCTCTATAAGGCATTTTGTTTTATTCTTTGTGCCTCTCAGGTATTTCCTGTTCCTCAGGCAAGAAAACAGTACATTGATACATATAAGGATATAGCTGTGAGACAGATGCATACATACGGCATTCCGGCCAGCATCATTCTGGCACAGGCTTGCCTGGAATCAGGTGACGGGAACAGCCGCCTGGCACGTCAGGCAAACAACCACTTTGGCATCAAGTGCCACGATTGGGAAGGAGATAGTATATTCCACGACGACGATGAACCGGGGGAGTGTTTTCGCAAGTACAGCACTGCGGAAGATTCTTTTCTTGATCACTCGGTGTTTCTTAGGACGCGCCCCAGGTATGCCTTTCTTTTTGAATTGGAAAAAGACGATTACAAAGGGTGGGCACACGGGCTGAAACAAGCCGGTTATGCCACCAACCCCCATTATGCGACCCTGCTCATTGATGTGATAGAGAAAAATGACCTGCACCGGTTTGATGTGTTGTTGCCGCAGGATGTAACGGCAGAAGAACTGCCGGAAATTCCGGTTTCCTTTTATACAGAAAGTACGGATGCTGAAGGGGTGTATTTCGTTGATGTGGAAAGAAAGGTACTGCAGACAAACGGGGTGCGGTATGTGTTGTCTGCCCCGGGTGATACGTACCGTTCGCTGGCGGCAGAATTTGGTTTGTTCCGTGGTGAACTGACACGTTTTAATGATGTGCCGCGTAAGGCAGAATTGGTTGTGGGTGAGAAAGTTTACCTGGAACGTAAGGCAAAAAAAGTGGCCAAAACCGCTCCTGACAATACGGTGATTTCAGGTGAATCTTTGCCGGATATAGCACAGCGTTACGGCATTCGTTTACAGGTTTTGCGTAGCCTGAATCCGGGTCTGGAAGATTATCCCGCACCGGCTACGTTGGTTCGTTTAAGGTAAGATATAGCTGTATGAGAAAGAAATCCATTGCAATCCTTGTTGTTTTTATCCTTCTTTTTGGTGCCGGTTTATTTACTGCAGGATGGTTTTATCTTGCATTCCGGCATCCCAATGTATTGACAAAAGATGGAAAACCCACCGCATTGTTTATTCCAACCGGAGCAGGATTTGACCAGGTGACAGACAGCCTTACACAGCATGGGTACCTGAAACACAGGAACATGTTCTTATGGGTAGCAAAACGCGAACACCTGCCTGAAAACGTACACCCCGGCCGGTATGTAATCCGGCAGGGTATGACCAACAGAGAACTGGCCAGAAAATTGGCCATGGGGTGGCAGGATCCTTTAAATCTGACGTTGTCGGGGACAATACGGACTTATGAAAGGCTGGCGCAAGTGTTGGCGCGCAATCTGGAGATTGACCGGGAAGCGGTGCTGGAAGGACTTAGAAATGATTCCCTGATTGCCAGGTACGGTTTTGATTCGGTGGGACTCCGGGCTATGTTTATTCCCAATACCTATCAGGTGTACTGGACCATTTCCGTAGAGCAGCTGTTTGACAGAATGTACCGTGAATACAAGGCCTTCTGGAATGAGGATAGAATGGAAATGGCAGCCGGTATAGGGCTTGATCCGATGCAGGTAAGTACCTTGGCTTCCATTGTATATGAAGAAACAAAGAAAGTAGATGAAATGCAGGATATTGCGGGAGTGTATATGAACCGCCTGCGTATTGGTATGCCCCTGCAGGCTGATCCTACGTTGGTATTTGCAGCACAGGATTATACCATCCGCCGGGTACTGCAAAAGCATACACGAATTGAATCTCCGTACAATACCTACAAATACAGAGGGCTTCCTCCGGGACCTATTTCTGTTCCTTCTATAGAGGCTATAGATGCTGTGTTACAATACAACCGGCACAATTATTATTATTTTTGCGCCCGGGAAGATTTTAGCGGATACCACAATTTTGCAGCTACGCATGGACAGCATGTACAGTATGCAAGGAAGTTTCAGAAAGCGTTGACAGAACGTCTTAAAAACGAAAAAAAGGAACCATGAAGACACCCGTTCTGTATTTGATTCCTGCCCCTTTGTCTGCTATTTCGGTTTCTGCCGTGCTGCCGCAAGACCATATTGATGTGGTCAAAACCCTCACTTGTTTTGTTGTGGAAGATGTGCGGACAGCCCGCAGGTATTTGTCTGCCCTGGGTCTGAATCCTGCTGTTTTGAAGCTGGAGGTACTGGATGAACATACATCGCCCGGGGACTGGTACGGATTGCTGGAACCGCTCAGGCAGGGCCAATCCATGGGAATGGTTTCAGAGGCAGGGCTTCCTGCCGTAGCCGATCCCGGCGCAGAATTGGTGGCGCTGGCTCATAAAGAGGGGTATGCGGTAGTACCTCTTGTGGGTCCTTCTTCTTTGTTGATGGCGTTGATGGCTTCCGGGCTCAATGGGCAGCAATTTGCATTCCGGGGATACCTTCCGGTTAAGGCGGCTTTGCGGGACAAAAAGATACGTGAATTGGAAAAATTGTCTGCAAAGGAACAGCAAACGCAGATTTTTATAGAAACTCCTTACAGGAACGAGTCGCTTTTTCAAGCTCTTTTGTTGTGTTGTGGCGATGACACCCGGCTTACGCTTGCCATCAACCTGACAGCTCCGGACGCTTTTATCTGCACCAGGACAATAGCAGCATGGAAAGGCAACAGTCCGGATTTTGCGGGAATGTACCATAAGAAACCGTGTGTTTTTTTAATTTTGGCTTAGATAGTATGGCTACCATTCATTTACAGGATTTAAAATTTTTTGCACACCACGGATGCTTTGACGAAGAGCGCCTGATTGGGACGCATTTTAGGGTAGATGTTGAAATAGAAACAGCAAGCTGTCCGGCGTTGTATTCAGACAGGCTGGAAGATGCCATTGATTATGCAGAAGTGTACCAACGCATTGCGGATGAAATGGAAAAACCCAGCCGGTTGCTGGAACACGTAGCCGGACGTATTCTCCGTTGCCTGGTAACGGCTTATGAACCTGTCGGGTGCCGGGTAACGGTGTCCAAATTGTCACCTGCCATTGGCGGAGAGGCCGGCAGTGCTTCTGTTGTATTGTCTGAGAAAGATTTACAGCAAGGGTGAGAGATAACATGAGTGAGAAGAAAAAATTTGCCATTGTTACGTTAGGCTGTAAACTCAATTATGCAGAAAGTGCCTCCATTGCCCGGGATTATATTCGCAATGGCTATGAACAAACAGCTTCTTCTGCCAAGGCAGATGTCTATATCATCAATACGTGTTCCGTTACGGAACATGCCGATAAAAAGAGCCGGCAGGCCATACGTAAAGTATTCAGGCAAAATCCGCAGGCCTTTGTTGTGGTAACAGGGTGTTCTGCACAGCTCAGACCTCAGGTGCTGGCTCACATGGAAGGCGTAAGTGCATTGCTGGGTACGGGATTCAGGGACCGAGCCGTTGAGGTTACCGAAAGCGGGCAGCGGGGTGCCGTATTGCTGGGACCCTGCCATGCGCAAGGTGGTTTTTTCCCCGCGTATTCTGCCGGCAGCGGCAACAGGGACAGAACCCGGGCATTTTTAAAAGTGCAGGACGGATGTGATTACCATTGTACTTACTGTACCGTTCCCCTGGCCAGAGGAGGGAGCCGGAACATCCCTATAAAGGAAGTAGTGAAGCAGGCAGAAGAAATTGCTGCCACCGGGGTGAAAGAGATTGTTCTTACCGGTGTGAATACAGGTGATTTTGGTAAGACTACAGGAGAAACGTTTCCTGCCCTGCTGGAAGCCTTGTCGCATGTTCCCGGTATAGCCCGTTACCGGATTTCATCCGTGGAGCCCAACCTGCTAACAAAAGAGGTTGTAGAGTTTATTGCTCAAACTCCGGGTTTTTTGCCGCATTTTCATTTGCCGTTGCAAAGCGGGAGTGCCCGAATATTGCGGAAAATGGGCAGGCGGTACGATCCGCAGTTTTTTGCAGAAAAAGTACGGCTTATCCGGTCGTTGCTTCCCCATGCTTTTATAGGCATAGATGTTATTGCCGGTTTTCCGGGAGAAACAGAAGAGGATTTCGCAGAGACCTTCCGTTTATTGGAAGAAATCAGGCCTTCTTTTTTGCACGTATTTCCTTTCTCGTTGCGGCCGGATACCCGGGCGGCAGCTTTTCCTGCCTCTGAAAGGGTCCGGGACGGGGTGATTACAGAGAGGGTTCGCAAGCTGGGGCAACTTTCGGATACATTGCACGAATCGTTTATTTTGGCCAACAAGGGAAGAGTAGAAGAAGTGTTGTTTGAAGGCAGGGCAGCCGGGGGAAAGATGCATGGGTATACACGAAATTACATACGCGTTGAACGGCCTTACGACCGCTCAAAAATAAATACGGTGGAAGAAGTATTGTTGTAGATTATATTCAGGTTCAGCATGAATATGTATTGGGAACTTTTTAGTGTTTTTTTCAGAGTAGGTGCGTTTACCATCGGTGGCGGACTGGCTATGTTGCCGGTCGTAGAACGTGAGGTGGTGGATCGAAAAAAATGGATCACAAAAGAAGATTTTACGGATTTGATAGCTGTTACGCAAACCTTGCCGGGTGTTTTGGCTGTCAATATGGCTGTTGCTGTAGGCTACCGTATAAAAGGGGTGAAAGGGTCTCTTATTTCTGTACTAGGTGCTGTTCTGGCTCCCTTCTTTTCAATCTTAGTGATTGCTATGTTTTTTCAAACATTTCGTGAAAATCCGGTAGTGGAACGCATTTTTATGGGTATGCGTCCGGTAGTAGTGGCCTTGATAACTGTGCCGGTCATTACAACCATGCGTTCTATAGGGCCCAGGTTGTCGTCCGGTCTGATTGCCGCTGCAGCCGCTTTGCTCATCTGGCTTTTTGGGGTTTCTCCCATTTGGATTATACTGGCCGCAGGTACGGGAGGGTACATCTGGCATAGGATTGAAAAGAAAAAGAAAGGAGGGCCCAACGCATGATCTACCTGCAGCTTTTTCTCACTTTTTTGAAAATCGGGGTTTTTTGTTTTGGAGGCGGATACGCCATGCTGTCTCTCATACAGAACGAAGTGGTGTTGCATCACGGGTGGTTGACTATGGCCGAGTTTTCGGATATAGTGGCTATTTCTCAAATGACACCGGGGCCCATTGCCATCAATACGGCCACGTACGTAGGCTATACGGCTGCAGGAGGAAATGTGCTGGGTTCTGCCATGACCACCCTGGCCCTTATCCTGCCTTCCATTACACTTATGTCCATTGTAAGCCGGGTATTTATGAAATACAGAAAGAACGATGCTGTACAGGGAATTTTTAGCGGTATAAGGCCGGTGGTCGTAGGACTGATTGCTTCGGCAGCCTTGATTATGGCGACTCCGGAAAACTTTGTGGATTACAGGAGTTACCTGATTTTTTCGGCGGCATTTCTGGCTGCTTATTTTTACAAAGTGCATCCCATTTTGCTTATGTTGGCGGGCGGGTTGGTTGGGTATTTGATGTACTGAGTCGGTTAGGTTACACGGGTCTTTTTTTTTCAGTAAATTCGCAGTTTGGAACCATCCTTATGCAATTTAAACTTCATGCTCCGTACGAGCCTGCAGGAGATCAGCCGCAGGCCATAGAACAACTGGCGGACCTGTACAACCGGGGTACGCAGGCGTCTGTATTGCTTGGGGTTACCGGATCGGGAAAAACTTTTACCATGGCCAACCTGGTAGAAAAATTGCAACGGCCTACGCTCGTGATCAGCCACAACAAAACGCTGGCTGCACAGTTGTATGCCGAGTTTAAAGGGTTTTTCCCCGAGAATGCCGTGGAGTACTTTGTTTCGTATTACGATTACTACCAGCCCGAGGCTTACTTGCCGGTAACCGATGTTTATATTGAAAAAGACCTGAGCATAAACGACGAAATTGAAAAATTGCGTTTGAGTACTTCGTCTGCCCTGCTTAGCGGGAGGAGGGATGTGCTGGTAGTGTCCAGCGTATCGTGCCTGTACGGGATTGGGAATCCCGACGATTTCCATGCCAATACCATTACGTTAAGAACAGGAGAAAAAGAAGATTTTAACAAGCTGTTGTACAGGTTGGTGGATGCGTTGTATTCACGCAACGAAAACGAATTTAAGCGGGGTACGTTCCGTGTAAGAGGGGATGTGGTTGATGTGTACCTGGCTTATGACGATATTGCCTGCCGCATTGCTTTCTGGGGAAACACCATCGATTCCATAGAACGGCTGGATCCGCTCACGGGAGGTGTTCTGGAGCGTGTAGAAGGCATTGCTATTTATCCCGCCAGCGCTTTCGTAACTACAAAAGAAAGAAAAGAACAGGCTATACGAAACATACAGGACGATTTGACTGACCGGGTAAGTGCTTTGAAAGAAATGGGCAAGCATCTGGAAGCAAAAAGATTGCTGGATCGTGTTGAATTTGATATAGAAATGATGCGCGAGCTGGGGTATTGTTCAGGCATTGAGAATTACTCCCGTTATTTTGACGGACGTGCACCGGGAACCCGTCCTTTTTGCTTGTTGGATTATTTTCCGGAAGATTTTCTTGTGATTGTTGATGAAAGCCACGTGACGCTTCCTCAGGTAAGGGCTATGTACGGCGGGGACCGTTCCCGCAAACAGGTGCTGATAGAATACGGATTCAGGCTTCCGGCAGCGGCAGACAACCGGCCTCTTACATTTGATGAATTTGACTCAGTTATTGGCCAACGATTGTATGTTTCTGCCACACCGGCCGATTATGAATTGCAACGGTCGGAAGGATTGATTGTAGAACAGGTGGTGCGGCCTACGGGGCTGCTTGATCCGCCTATAGAAGTGCGCGGGACAGAAGGACAAATAGATAACCTGGTAGAGGAAATAAGGATATGTGCAGCCAAAGATCAGCGTGTATTGGTCACAACGCTGACAAAAAGAATGGCAGAAGAGTTGCACAAATTTCTTCAAAAGATAGCGGTGCGCTGTACGTATATCCATTCAGACATTGAGACGTTGGAAAGGATAAGGATTCTGGAAGAATTCCAGAAAGGATACTACGACGTGCTTATAGGTGTGAATTTGCTCAGGGAGGGGCTGGATTTGCCCCAGGTTTCCCTGGTGGCTATTCTGGATGCCGACAAGGAAGGATTTTTGCGTTCTGAAAGGGCGCTTACCCAAACGGCAGGACGTGCGGCCCGTAATGTGGAAGGAAGGGTAGTGATGTATGCCGATAAGATTACTGATTCTATGGCCAGAACCATAGAGGAAACAGAACGCAGGCGCAGCAAGCAAATCCGGTACAACCGGGAGCACGGTATTACACCTACCCAGATTGCCAGGAACGTGCGCAATACACTGGACAGGGAGTACGCCCAGGATGGAATGGAGCAAATGGCTCTTACTTTGGCAGAAGATCCCGTAATGCAATCCATGACACCGCAACAACTGGAAAAGGCCATAGCAACGGCCCGTCACAGGATGGAAGAAGCTGCCCAAAAGCTCGATTTTATTACGGCTGCCAAATTCAGGGATGAAATGTACATATTGGAAAAATTTAAAAAATGAAACCGGAAATGGTCAGGAAGGCAAGGGATATAGCCGTAGGTAAACTTGCCGGAATCGTACGTGGAAACGGCCATCCGTTTATAGAACATGCAGACGGTGTTGCCGGTATAGTGGAAAAAGAAGTTGGTTTGTCCCAACAGGCGGTTTCTGCTGTGTACCTGCATGAAGCCAGCCGCAACCATCCGGAATTGCAACAAGAGATTGCCGGGATTTTTGGAGAAGACGTTGCCCTGATGGTAGCCGGCCTGAACAAAATATCTACCATCAATCCCCGGGACACACGGCTTCAGGCAGAAAATTACAGGAAATTGATTGTTTCGTATTCATCCGATCCTGCCGTTATACTGATAAAACTGGCAGACAGGCTGGAGATCATGCGTTCCCTAACCGCTTGTTTTTCTGCCAATGAACAGGTAAAAAAGGCCACAGAAACGTTGATGCTGTACGTACCGCTGGCGCATCAGCTTGGGTTGTACAGGCTAAAAAGCCAGATGGAAGATTTGTCTTTCAAAGTCTTGCAACCGGAAGATTACAGGTTGGTGGTGAACAGTTTGAAAGCTTCTGAGATTGAAAGAGATATAATAATAAAACGTTTTGCAGGGCCGTTGGAAAAAGCGTTGAAACAAGCAGGTATTAAGTACGAACTTAAGAGCCGGACCAAAGCCATTTATTCCATCTGGCGTAAAATGCAGGTACAGCAGCTGGGTGTGGACGAGGTGTATGATATACTGGCCATTCGGTTTATTATAGATGCAGAACCCGAAAACGAAAAAGAACTGTGCTGGCAGGTGTATTCCATTGTTACCCAGATGTATGAACCCATTCCGGAGCGGATGCGCGACTGGATTACCGTACCTAAGGAAAGTGGGTACGAATCGTTGCATATTACGGTAAAAACGCCGGAAGGCCGGGTAGTGGAAGTCCAGATCCGCAGCCGCAGGATGGATGTGGTGGCCGAGTACGGTGTGGCAGCACACTGGACCTACAAAGGCCTGCAACATGAACAGGTGTTGCAGGACTGGCTGGTTGGCATACGCAAACGGTTGCAGGAACCGGGCAAAGAAACAGACGTCAGTAAAGAACTCGGGTCTTTTATATCCAACGAGGTGTATGTTTTTACGCCGGCAGGAGATTTGCGCCGCCTTCCGGCCGGTGCTACGGTGTTGGATTTTGCCTTTGAAATCCATAGCAATGTGGGCATCCGGTGTACCGGTGGACGCATTAACGGTAAAATGTCGCAGGTACGGGATGTGTTGCAGACGGGAGATACGGTGGAAATACTGACTTCCAAAAACCAGAAGCCCTCCAAGGATTGGCTGGGGTTTGTGGTTTCGGGGAAAGCCAAAAATAAGATACGTCAGAAGCTGAGAGAAGAAGAGGGTACCCAGGCTGCAGCCGGCCGGGAAATGCTGGAACGCAGGTTGAAGAACTGGAAGACAGACCTTTCTCCGGAAGATTTCGCCCAACTGATGAAGCGGTACAAAATCAAACAGATCAATGAGTTTTACACAGCCATTGCCAACGAAAGTATTCCGCTTCAGGAAATAAAAACCTTTCTTTTACAAGAAAAAGACGAAAAAACAGAAAAACAACTGCCCGCAACGGGTGTTCCGGAGCCGGCATCAGTTCCGGCCAAATACCGCGATGACGATTACCTGATTATTGATGATTCTTTTGGAAGGATTGGGTTCAAATTGGCAAAATGTTGCAATCCGGTTGTGGGAGATAAGGTCTTTGGTTTTGTTTCCGTTAAAGACGGAATCAAAATTCACAGGATGAGCTGTCCCAATGCAGAAAGGCTGCTAACGCAGTATCCGTACCGGATCCAGAAAGTTAAGTGGCGCGAAAGCGCCACCTCGGCAACTTTTCAGACGACCATACGGTTTACGGCTTATGAAGAAATGGGGTTGGTTCAGGAAATTGGTGATGTGGTCAGTAACCTTTCCCTGAATGTGCGGAGTTTTCAATTTTCCGAACAACACGGCAAGATTTCAGGTCGGTTGCAAGTAGCGCTGAATTCCAACAAGCAAGTGGATTTGCTCTTGTTTCATTTAAGAAAGATTAAAGGTATGATTAAGGCAGTCAGGGAGTAATATATGAGAGAAGAAAAGATAGTAGTAAAAGGAGCACGTGTCCACAATTTAAAAAATGTATCTGTTGCCATTCCAAGAGATAAGTTCATAGTTATTACAGGAGTGTCGGGGTCCGGTAAGTCTTCTCTGGCCTTTGATACCTTGTTTGCAGAAGGGCAACGGCGTTATGTGGAGAGTCTGTCTGCGTATGCCCGCCAGTTTTTGGGCAGGATTAAGAAGCCGGACGTAGATTTTATTGAAGGGATACCTCCGGCTATTGCCATTGAACAAAAGGTGAACACACGCAATCCCCGGTCAACGCTGGGTACTTCTACAGAGATATACGATTATTTGCGGTTGTTGTACGCCCGTATTGGAAAAACCTATTCTCCTGTGTCCGGTAACGAGGTGACATGCCATAGCCAGGAAGATGTGGTGCGGTTTATATTGTCTTTGCCGGAAGGCAGTTACGCGCTGGTTATGGCGCCGTTTGGCTGGCACGATGCGGAACGCAGGGTAGAAACGCTGTTGCAGTTGCAACAGGACGGGTATTCCCGTTTTTTTGACGGGAAAGAGGTGCTCAGGATTGAAGAAATCCTGCAGCATCCGCAAGCATACGCTTCTTCTGATTTGCTTCTTTTAACAGGACGAGCCGAGCCGGGAGATACGCCCGACAACCGGGCCCGGATTCTGGAATCTGTGCGTTCTGCCTTTTCTATTGGAGAAGGGGCTTTGTTGGTGTATGACGGGCAGCATACCGTTCCGTTTTCCACCCGTTTTGAAGCAGACGGGATGGTATTTCAGGAGCCTGCAGAATTTCTGTTCAGTTTTAACAGCCCGCTGGGTGCCTGTCCTGAATGTGGCGGTTACGGACAAATTACCGGCATTGACGAATCTCTTGTTATCCCGGACAGGTCTTTGTCTGTGTACCAGGATGCCGTAGCTTGCTGGAAGGGAGAAGTGATGAGCTTTTTTAAAAAAGAAGTCATCCGTCATGCCGCTGAGGTCGGTTTTCCCATCCACAAATCGTATGAAGAACTTTCTGTGCAGGAAAAAGAATGGTTGTGGAACGGAGACAGCCGGGTAACGGGGATTCACCGATTTTTTAAGCATTTGGAATCTGCCCGGTATAAAATCCAGAACAGGATCATGATAAGCCGGTTTACCGGGAAGACACGTTGCCCGGAATGCGGAGGTTCGCGGTTGCGGAAAGAAGCGTCTTATGTTAAGGTACATGGCAGAAGTATAGCTGAACTGCTGGAAATGAACATCGAAGACCTGGCTGCTTTTATGGAAGGAGTGCCCTGGAGTGATGCAGAATTGGAGATTGCCGGGCGTACGTTGCAGGAAATTACCTCGCGTCTTTCTTTCTTAAACCAGGTGGGTCTTGGTTATCTGTCACTGAACCGCCGTTCTTCCACATTAAGCGGAGGTGAAAGCCAACGGGTAAACCTTGTCAGTTCGCTGGGGAGTTCTTTGGTTGGGAGTCTGTATATTCTTGACGAGCCCAGCATTGGTCTGCATCCGCGTGATACGCAACGGCTGCTACAATCGCTGAAGGCTTTAAAAGATATGGGGAATACCGTTTTGGTGGTAGAACACGACGAGGAGATCATGCGCGCGGCAGACCAAATCATTGATATTGGTCCGTTGGCCGGAAAAGACGGGGGCAGGCTCATGTACCAGGGGCCTCCGCCGGCACCCGGACAACCCTATAAAGAGAAAGACAGCATGACGCTCCGGTTCCTTTCCAACCCCCGGGTAATTCCCGTTCCGGGTAAAAGGAGGTCCTGGAATTCCTTTATTCAGGTGGAAGGTGCCGCACATAATAATTTAAAAAAGATTGATGTAAAATTTCCTTTGCAGGTGTTTACAGCCGTTACAGGGGTGAGCGGGTCCGGAAAATCTTCCCTGGTCAGGGATATTTTGTACAACGCATTGGCCCGTGAATACAACCAGGGACGGGTGCCGGCTCCCGGAAAGTTTGACAAACTTACGGGTGATTTGCACAGGTTGGACGGGGTGGAATTGGTGGACCAGAATCCCATTGGAAAATCTTCCCGATCCAATCCTGTTACGTACATAAAAGCGTACGACGATATCCGGAAACTGTTCTCGGAACAACCTTATGCACGCATGAACGGGTACGGGCATTCGCACTTTTCCTTCAATATTGAAGGAGGACGTTGTCCGGATTGCCAGGGAGAAGGGGTGGTAACAGTAGAAATGCAGTTTATGGCAGATGTGGTGCTTACGTGTGAATCGTGCGGTGGCAAGCGTTTTCAACCGGATATTCTGGAAGTAAGGTACCAAGGGAAAAATATCTATGATATTTTGGAAATGACGGTGAAAGAAGCCATCGATTTTTTTTCATCCCAACAGGACCCGGCTGCTTTACGTATAGCACAAAGACTCCAGCCATTGGACGATGTAGGGTTGTCCTATATTAAACTGGGCCAGAGCAGCAGCAGCCTGAGCGGTGGAGAGAGCCAACGGGTAAAACTGGCCTCTTTTCTTTCCAAAGAAAAAATGCAAAACGGCCGTTTGTTCCTGTTTGACGAACCCACTACGGGGCTGCATGCGTTCGATATTGCCAAGCTGTTAAAATCCTTCAATGCCCTTATAAAAAACGGGCATTCCGTATTGGTTGTGGAACATAACATGGATGTAGTCAAGTGTGCAGATTGGGTCATTGATCTGGGGCCCGGAGCTGGAGACAAGGGAGGTTTTTGTTCGTTTAGTGGAACTCCGGAAGAACTGGCTTTGCGGACAGACCTTCCTACAGGAGCAGCACTGCATGGTAAATTGTTGTAGATTTGTTTTATGATTGGAAAAAGAATATTGTATTTGATGCTTAGCTCCGGGGTACTCTTGTTTTCCGGAGGGCCGGTAATGGCACAGTCTGCAGATTCTCTTACTGTTCCTTTCCAACCTGTTTTTGCTGTATCCGCACAGATAGGTACGGACATTGGCGGAGCTATTCCCGTTCCTTTTTCTGCCGTAGGCGGTTCTTTGAATGCCTATCCCAAACTGAATGCGGCTTTTGGTGTCCGTTTGTTATTGGATGTTCATCCCCGCTGGAGCCTGGGTGCCAACATCAATTACAAGACAGTTGCCATGGAAGCCGATGCCCGCGTTACCAACCAAAAATTTAAAGGAGAAAACACCGTTCAATTTTTTACAGGCACCACCGAGATGTCCATGAGTTTTACTTTTCTGGAACTCCCTGTGTACGTTGATTTTTTTCTTGGACCTAAAAAAATACACGCCGTACAGGCAGGCTTGTTTGGTGCGTACTCGTTTAAATCAAAATTTCAGACACGAGCCATGAAAGGGTTCATCGGATCAGAAGCGGACCGGGTGGATTCCGGCGTTACAGAACCTCAGGTTATGGATTTTTCTGCCTTGTTGACTCGTTGGGATGTAGGTGTGCTTTTTGGGTATGAAACAAGAATTACTCCCCGCATACGTGCCGGTTTGCTTTTGATGTTCGGATTCAGGGATTTGTTCCAAACAGGGAACGATTTTTTTGATTATAAAATGCACCAGGTAAGGGGAAGTGTTGTGTTGTCCTACGATATTTTTCGGCTTTACCAGCGCTGAACAAGATCCCATAAAACATAAAACAGCCATTTTGTTCTTTTCTGCATAGCAGCCGGGTTAATGATTTCCGGAGTATCTGTGGGTTTGTACGTATGCTCGTTGACCCCCGAAGTGATTAAAAGAGAGGGGACGGACCGTTGGGCCAGAACAGATTGTTCTGTCATAGAAAAATAGATACCGGCAAAAGAAGGACTGTTGTAAAAAGAATAATCAATGTCCAAGGCAGTATTGTAATAAGAGTTGTTGTTGTTCAGGGATTTGAGCATGTGTTGGGGGAGTGTTTCCGCTCCAAGAACCAGTACATAATCTTTAGAAAGTGTAGGAGGTGCCAGGGTTGTTCCCAGTTGGTCCAGATTTATGTTCAGGCAGATGTTTTCTGTAGGGATGGTTAGTGCATTGGCAAAAAAATGGGCACCTGTCATGGAAAATTCTTTGGCATCGTATGCGACAAAAAGGATGTTGCGGGAGACAGGGAGCCCGTCTTTTTTTATTTTCCCAAATGTGCCGGCCAACGTTAAAAGGACAGAAATACCGGAGGCATTGCTATCTGCCCCCGGGTACAGCGTACCGTTTAGTATTCCCAGGTGGTCGTAATGTGCAGAAACAATCAGGTATTCGTCACTGCCGGGTGTATCTGCCGGAATCCACCCGATTACGTTGCGCCCACGCCGGTTACCGGAACACACAAAACCCTGAATATAAGATCCAAAAGGCAACAACCCGTATTCTTTAAATTTGTCAACTATATAATTGCAAGCTACTACAGCTCCGGCAGTTCCCGTTTCTCTTCCTTGTGCCAGACTGTCTGTCAGGTACAGAATGTGGTACATTAATTGCTGTTCTGTGATCGTGCCTGCATAGCGCTCAGGACGGATATCCTGACCGTAAACCTGGGTTGCTGTAAGCCAGAAGAGCAGGATGACAGCCGGAAGGCGAACACGGGGGAAAGGCATATTTCTACGTATTTAAAGTACAAATAAACAAATTTTCCGGCCAATTTTATACCTTTGGAGCATGGCAAAACGTTTAACCCTTCTATTTTTCCTGTTTTTCCTGTCTTTCCTGTCTTTCCAGGGGTTGGAAAGAACCTACGCACAGTATGATAAACAGCAATTCTTTTACCGGGGGCAGCACCTGTTGTTCGAAGGACGCTACCAGCAGGCTATAGATAATTTTAACAAACTTATTCAGCTGGATGGCACCTTGCACGAGGCGTATTTTTTCAGAGGCATAGGCAAATACAACCTGGGAGATTTTATTGGAGCCCGTTCAGATTTTGACAAAGCGTTGCAAATTCATCCCATTTATACACTGGCTTACCATTACCGGGCCATAACGTACTCCCGTCTGGGTGATTATGAAAAAGCCCTGGAAGATTTGAAAGAGGCTATTGAATTACGTCCGGGATACAACGGCTTGTATTTTAGCCGTGGGGTTACGTACTTGCTATCTCAGCAATTTAAGCTGGCCGAAGAAGACTTTAATAGGTTTATCCGCTTTGAGCCCAGGGTAAGTGAAGCGTACTTGAACCGGGGTGCTTGTTACCTGTATTTAAAAGATACGGTAAAGTCACTGAATGATTACAATACAGCAGTGCTGCTGAACAAATTTGATCCGGAAGGGTATATAAGGCGTTCTCGTGTGTATGCTTTGCAGGAAAATTATGAGAAAGCTCTGGAAGACCTGAATACGGCTTTGTCGCTGGAACCCGATAATTCCTTTGCCTATTTTAACAGGGCTCTGATCAGGTACAATAAGGATGACCTGACGGGGGCACTGGATGATCTGGAACACGTATTGGAAGAAGACAAGGGGAATGCCCTTACGTTATACAACAGGGCCCTTATCAGAACGCAGATTGGCGATTACAACAATGCGCTGGATGATTACGATATGGTTATATCGATCAATCCCAATAACGTGCTGGCTTATTATAACCGGGCGGCTCTGTTTATTCAGATGGAACGCTACGGAGAAGCTTTGCGCGACTACGACAAAGCCATTGAGTTGTATCCGGACTTTGCCAATGCGTATATGAACCGTTCTTACGTGAAAAACCGTTTGGGTTTGTTTGCCGCAGCAGAACTGGATTACAAAACAGCACAGCAAAAAGTAAGTGAGTACAAATCCAGGCTGGGAGATACTACGTATTCTGCCTTTGCAGATACAACCCAGCGTTTTGACCGCCTGTTGGCATTGGATGCCGATTTTGCAAAAAAAGATTTTAACAACGAATTGCTCCAGTACAAAGATGTGGACATACGGTTGAAACCGTTGTTTAAACTTCTGGCCGGACCGGGCGGAGCATCCACGGCGCTGGAGCAGAGGTACTATTACGAAGAACTGGAAAAATTCATTTTAAAGCAATCTATTCCGGTGAACTTGTTTAGTACAGAACCGGATCTGGAACAGGAGTACCTGGATTTTCAAAGAGAACAGATTAAAGCATTGCTGGCCTTGAATCCTTCCGTAGCTGATTTAAATTTTATTAGCGGCATCCTGGATTTTCAGAACAAACTGTTCAATGCGTCACTGGCATCTTACAACAAGGCTATTGAAAAAGGTCCCGCAAATGTGTTTTATTACCTGAACAGGGCAGCTCTGCAAAGTGAGATGATTGAATTCATTGCCTCTATGGAAAGCAATGTGCAGATCCTCACCCTGGACCAGTCGGGAACAACACGTACGCGTGTACAGGAACAGGGAAGAAGGGAATACGATTATTCCGGAGCCATAGACGATTTGGAGAAAGCGGCTTTGCTGGCTCCCGATTTTGCTTACGTTTATTACAATTTGGGAAACTTGTACTGCATGTCGGGAGATTTCCCAAAATCCATTACGAATTATTCAAAATCCATTGATTTGTATCCCTACCTGGCAGAAGCCTATTACAACCGGGGATTGATACAGATCTACCTGAAAGATAAAGAAAAAGGATGTATGGATATTTCAACAGCCGGAGAGCTGGGGATTAAAGATGCATACAGTGTGATAAAAAAATTCTGTGTTACAGAGCAGTAACACAGAATTTAATTTCAATTGGCATAAGATACCTGTACATAAGGTGCATTTTGCAGGAAATCATAAGAAGCTTTAATGCTTTCAAACGGTTCCATAGTAAAGGCTTCCTGTTCTACAATAGCGTATCGTAGTCCGGCTGTCGATGCCTTTTCGTAAATGGCTTTAAAGTCAATTTCTCCGGATGCTCCAATTTCTTTCTCGTCTTTCACATGCCAGAGTTCAAACCTTCCGGGGTATTTTTCCAGGTATTCTACGGCAGGAGCTCCGCCAACCTGACTCCAGAAAACATCTATCTGGAAGAAGACTTTTTCCGGATCGGTATGGAGCAACATGTGGTCGTACAGGGGGACCTGGTCGTAAACAGTAGTAAATTCACGGTCGTGGTTGTGGTACCCAAAACGAATACCGGCCCGGTTGCACTTTTCACCTACGGTGTTGAAAAGCTCACAGTAATGCAACAGACCTTCCAGAGATTCATAGGCGCTTTTCCACATAGAAGGCTGAACAATATAGGATACGCCGGTTTCCAGATGGTCTTCAATGGCCTTGTCCCACCATTCCATACACGTTTCCCATGGTGTAGTATTGGGATCGGGGCCGTTTATATGGGAAGAAAGGACAGCCAGTCCGCGGGCTTTACATAAACGGGCAAAATCTGCCCCCGGCATACCGTAAAAAGTGCCTTCAACCGGGTTGTATCCTGCCATTTCCACAAATGTGTAGCCGGCTGCCGCAACGGCGTCCAATGCCGTTTCCGGATTTGTTGCTATTTCTGCACGGATAGAATACAGTTGCAATCCAATTTCCTTTTGTACTTGTTTTTGCGTACAGGAAAAAAGACCAAGTATTGCAACGGCCAGGATGACCGGAACAGGATATTTCATTAGTCCAGAATTTTAATTTGAATGTTTCTGAACCATACGTCGTCGCCATGGTCCTGCAAACCAATATAACCGGCTTTTTCTTCTCCGCCACAGTTCAGAAGCAGGTCATAGGCAACCGGCCATTTTTCCTGGCTGAATTTGCTGTTATCCAGCAATTCCTGCCATTGTGGTGTCCATAAATGGTATTCCAGCACAAGTTCGCCGTTTTGGAAATGGGCTACCGTTCCTTTGTAAACCAGGATTTTGGCCTCGTTCCATTCCCCAACAGGATTGGCATTTTGTGGTTTTGCGGGAATCATGTCGTAGAGGGAGGCTGATTGGCGGTTTCCGTCAACACCTAAAAAAGCATCGGGGTGGTTTTCGTTGTCCAGAATTTGGTACTCCGGTGCTGAAATATAGATGGGTTCTCCGGGTATTTCCTGAGCCAGATAGAAAACACCCGAGTTGGATCCCTTGGCTACTTTCCATTCAAAGGTCAGTTCAAAGTTTTCAAATGTACGGTCATAAATAATGTCGCCGCCATCGGCTGCACCGGCTTCTCCCCGGCCCGATCCGTTAATCTTAATGGCTCCGTCTTCGATAGTCCATGCGGCCGGAACTTCTGTCCCGTTGTAAGCACGCCAACCCTCAAAAGTTTCTCCGTCAAAGAGAACTAGCACGTTGGGGTCCTCTTGCACTGCTTCTTTTTTCTTGTTGTTACAGGAAGAACAAGAACTAACCATAAAAGCAGTCATAAGAAAAGATAAAAAAACAATTTTTTTCATAGTATAAAATAGTAAGTTATTTGTAAAATCAAGGCATTTCAGGTAAAGAATACCCTTCCCGGTAGGTGTGGCGTATCAGTTCATTAGCAAATTCCAAGGCGTTGATGGGGTCGGAGTACTTGTGGTTGAATGTAGGATGGCCATCCTTAATGGAAAAGCCGTCTTTTACTTTCATACGCAGGGTATCGTTGGGAGAAATATTGGTGAATTTCATGGCATCTCCGTTCCACAACAATTCCCTGTTGAGTCCTTGCAGGCGAACGCCCAGCACACCCATAACCACCATTTCATTGAGAGGTCCCGATTCAGAAAAATCAGAGGCTGTCTTCACGCGGGCTTCCGGACTTTCTTTGCAAGCACGAACAAAGTCAAGGTAGTGGTTGTTGTCGGGCACTTCGCGTGTCATGGTGGGAGCCGGCAGTTCGCGACCCGAGAGCAACCAGGGGTTGACTCCGTAACAGCCACAAATCAGTGTGTCTTTTGTTCCGTGAAATACAACGGCACCTCCGCTGTCGTTCATATTCCTGCCGGTGGGCCATCCTACCGGATACTCGGGCATCAGGCCTCCGTCATACCAGGTGACCTCTACGCGTGGCATACCCACTTTGGGCATGTTGTTGCGTGCCGGAAAAACAAATTTGGCGATTTGTGCATTGGGGGCACAATCCGTCATAAGGGAGGTGGAGCTGCCTTGAACGGCTATGGGTGATTTCAGACTCAATGCTTTGACTACAGGCTGTAAGATATGGCAGGCCATATCTCCCAAAGCTCCTGTTCCAAAGTCCCACCAGCCCCGCCAGTTCCAGGGATGGTAAATTTGGTTGTAGGGACGGTAGGGGGCAGGTCCAATGAAAAGATCCCAGTCCAGGTCCGGATGGGGGGTATGAACCTCGGCAGGGGTTTCCAGGCCCTGGGGCCAGATGGGCCTGTCTGTAAAGGCATCAACCTTTGTTACTTCACCAATCATTCCCGACCAGATGGCTTCACAAATCTTGCGGACGCCGCTGCCCGAGGCTCCCTGATTCCCCATTTGGGTGGCTACTTGATGTTTGTCGGCCAGTCTGGTGAGGAGCCTTGTTTCATATACGGTATGTGTAAGAGGTTTTTCGCAGTAAACGTGTTTTCCCAGTGCCAGGGCATGTGCTGCAATGACGGCATGGGTATGGTCTGCCGTGCCAACGACAACGGCATCTATCTGGCTCCCCATTTCGTCAAACAGTTTTCTAAAATCCTTGTACTTCTTTGCATTTGGGTATTGGTTCAACCGGTTGGCCGCATACTTCCAGTCCACATCGCACAAGGCTACAATGTTTTCTGAGTTCATTTCCTGAATAACACCGCCTCCGCGTCCGCCTATCCCAATTCCTGCAATGTTGAGCTTATCGGTAGCAGCCGTTTTCTTTTTTCTTTGAGAGGATACCGGGGATACCGGTACCTTTCCCATAAGCGGCGTAGTGGCAACAATGGCTCCCGCAGTCGCCAATGCACTTTTTTGTAAAAAGTTTCGTCTGGAGATATTCTTTTCCATGTCTTTGGTATTTTGTTAAATGAGATGGTTTATACTGTCTTACGAAGATAACAAAAATTTTATTTTTTTCCTTTTCCTTTTCCCTTTCCGGGACGCAACCTGTTGTATGATTGAACAAGGGCTTCGTCAGCGGCAATGGCCCGGAGAGCCAGTAAAACAAGAATGATACTGATAATAGGGAATACAGTGGAGACGGTAAAAGAGACCAATGCCTTGTTTTGATAATAGGCTACTCCCATCCAGATTTGCTGTCCCAACATGATTAAGGAGGTATAAATGCACAGGCGGATTTGGATTTTCCGGGCTTTGTACAGGAAGATGGTGAGCACCAGCAGGGCACAAACGGCAACGGTCAATACTACAAACGGGGTGTAGGTAGCATAGATTCCAAATAAGAGAGTTGCCATCAACCCCAGCGCAATGGTCAGGTAGAGGGTCTGAATTCTTTGTATCATGGCAAAGGTTTTGTTAGTTCCAACAAATTTAGCGGAAAATCTCTGATTTTCCGCTAAATTTGTAGTATGAAAAAAATTGAACCTTCAGAACTGGTCATTAATAGCGATGGCAGTATTTTTCACCTGCATATAAAACCGGAACAACTGGCAGATAATGTTTTGTTGGTAGGAGATCCGGACAGGGTTACCTTGTTGCGGCAGTTGCTTACCCGCGTGGAGCACGAATCCAGGAACAGGGAATTTGTTTCTGTGACCGGTTTTTTTAACACGCATAAAATAACCATCCTTTCCACCGGTATTGGTACAGATAATATTGACATTGTATTGAATGAGCTGGATGCGCTGGCCAATATTAACTTTGAGGAACGTGTTCCCAAAAAGAATCACCGGTCACTTAGGATACTCAGGTTGGGTACTTCAGGAGCCATTCAGCCCGGTATTGAGCCGGGGACGCTTGTTTTTTCCAGGTATTCTGCAGGTATTGACGGGTTGCTGAACTGGTATGCAGGGCGTGATAATGTAGCGGATCTTGCTATGGAAAAGGCTTTTGTACAACATATGAACTGGCCCGCCGTATGGGCTGCTCCGTATTTTGTACGCAATTCTGAAAGTCTGGAAAAGAATTTTTCAGATGCCGTTTTCGGTATTACCCTTTCTGCACCCGGGTTCTACGGCCCGCAGGGGCGCGTGATCCGTTTACCTCTTGCAGTACCGGATTACCTGGCTAAGCTGGCCTCTTTCCGTTACAATGATTTGAAAATAGTGAATTTTGAAATGGAAGGTTCTGCCATTGCCGGTTTGTCCCGCTTGCTGGGACACGAAGGAGCCACTGTATGCCTTATAATCGCACAAAGGGATAGCAAAAATATGCACGTGGATTACAAGGACCTGATGTTGGAAAAAGCAGCGGAAGCTATGGAAAGAATGCTTACAGTGTAGCAGAAATGGTATACGATAAAGAAATATTGGATTTGTTGCCCTTGCTGGATGACCCCGATACGTACGTTCAGGAAGCTTTGTATACGCACCTGATAGCTATGGGTACACCGGCCCTTGAACAATTGGAAAGTATTCGAAAAGAGGGGGGCATGGAAGAAGGTGTTTATGCGATTGAAAAGATGATTGAGACCTTAAGGGAAGGACTCAAATTTGAGAAGCTGGAACAATGGATTGCCCATCCGGAAGAGGATTTACTTGCCGGACTCTGCCTTATTCAGGACATCCTGACAGAGGATGTGGACTTGCAGAGCCTTAGGGAAATTATGATGGAATGTGTCACGGAAGTATTGTTGGAGATTCGGGATGACCAAACTATTATGGAGAATGTAAAATTGTTCAATCATGTTTTTTTTAACAGGTTGCATTTTTTTACCATTGATCCCATGTTTTCCCAACCTAAGAATACATTTATTCACGAAGTGCTAAATAAAAGGAAGGGGAGTCCTGTGGCTGTGGGGTTTATATACCTGATGCTGGCATACCAGACAGGTGTTCGCATTGGAGGACGCCTGTTTAAAGGGGGTTTTTTGCCTGCTGTTTTGGACAGGGACGGTAACGTGCTCTTTTACGTAAATGTGTTTAAGAATGGGTTGTTGTTTCCTCACAGGGAATTGGAAGTTTTTCTTAAGGACATGAATTTGCAGATTCCCGTTGAATCCTTCAGGGATGCGCAGCCGGAAGACCTGGCGCAGATTTACGCAGAAACGTTGCTGTTCAGCTTTTCTGCCCTGGAAAAAGAAAGTTATGCCAATGAAATCTCCAAATTAACCCGGATTTTGGCTCTGTTTGGACGTGAAAACACCATGCTGATTGAAATGGATGATGACGAAGAATAAGAATTAGGCTTTAGGTTTAGTTAGGAGCGGGAAACGAGGTTCGAACTCGCGACCCTCAGCTTGGGAAGCTGATGCTCTACCGACTGAGCTATTCCCGCATAACCAAACAGCCGCCAAATATAGCGATATTTTTTATTACCAAAATGCGCGTTGCCGTCTTTTTAGCCCGAAAATTAAAAGGAGATACCACTTCTACCGGAAAGGTCAGCCGTATGGGAACACGGATAGCAACCTTTAGTGTGGCTGTGAGTGTATTTACCATGATACTGGCTGTTGCTATTGTACAAGGCTTCAGAAAAGAGATTGAAAATAAAGCCGTGGGGTTTATGGGAGAGATTCTTATGGAAGCTCCGGGAGCCGGGTTTGTGACAGAACCTTTGCCCATAAGCAACACGCTTTCCTACCTTCCGGCACTGGCTGAACATCCGGAAATATCACATATACAGGAGTTTGCCGTTTCTTACGGGATAATCCGAACAGAAGAGACTATGCAAGCAGTTTCTTTCAAAGGGGTAGGGGCGGATTATTGTTGGGATTTTTTCTCCAGGCACCTGGTATCGGGATCGCTGCCTGTTTACTCAGATTCTCTGTCGTCCAGTCAGGTATTGATCTCGGCACGTATGGCGTCACTTCTCAAACTGGAGGTACAAGATGTGGTGACCCTGTACTTCATTGGCAGCAGTGTCAAAATGAGACGTTTTGTTGTTTCGGGTATTTATGATGCGCAATTGGAAGATATTGACAACCATCTAATACTGGGTGATATACGTCATGCTCAGCGGCTAAACGGCTGGAGGGGTGACCAGGTTAGCGGCATGGAGATCTTTCTGAAAAACAGAAAGAACCTGCAAACTGTACAGGAAAGCATGGAAGATTTCATTATGACGCATTCTTCAGATACGGATGAGGGAGTAGTCTTGCGCAATATCAAGAGGATTTATGCGCATTTGTACGATTGGTTGGATTTGATGGACATCAACGTAGTAGTGCTTTTGACCCTTATGGTATTGGTGGCCGGATTTAATATGGTATCGGGGTTGCTTATTCTGTTATTTGAAAAAACGTCCACCATAGGGTTGCTTAAGGCTGTGGGAATGAGAGACAGTACCTTAAGAAATATGTTTCTTTACAATGCTTGCGGGGTTGCTTTGCGTGGAACCCTGGCCGGAACAGTTCTTGCCGTTGCCTTTCTCATACTTCAGAAGACAACGCATTTTATCAAACTGAATCCTGCCAATTATTTTGTTGACAGCGTACCTGTATTTATATCCTGGACTCAGGTTGTACTCATAGATGCGGTTGCTGTTGCCGTGCTTATGCTGGTTTTGCTGATTCCGCTGAAAAGTATTGCAGGTATCAGTCCCGGAAAGGCAATCAGGATGCGCTAACCCATTCCAAATACCGGAACCAGATCATTTCTACGTATTCTTGTGTTTGCCGTGGCATGTAGGGACTTACCTGAGCCCAAATATTGGGATCTTTGCCATCCAGAGCGGCATGTTCCCTGCCTTTCTCTATGCGTGACATACCGGCATTGTATGCGGCCAGTACAAAATTGATTTCTTCTTCCTTGGACAGATTTGTCAGGTGCATATTTCTTTTTATGAAAGAAAAATACGTAACGGCTCCCCGGATGTTGTTTTCCGGATCGTACAAATCCCGGATACTCATATCAACAGCCGTAGATTCTTTTATTTGCATAAGGCCTATAGCACAGTTTGCAGACTTTGCATTCATTCTGTATTGTGACTCTTGGTACATGACGGCTCTGAGTAATTTCCAGTCCCAGCCCAGCGTACTACCTTGTGCCATGAGCAGGGAGTCGTACGGACTTCTTTCCGATATAGCAGGTATAAAACGGTTTCTAAACCGGGAGTATTCGGGAGATTGTTTAAAAAGAGCAAGCCAGTGTACAAGATTTAAGTGCCAAGGGTTTTTTCCCTTGAGCATAACCCAAACTTCACCCATAGAAGTAATTTGCGGTGTTATGAATAGTTTGCCTGTGAGCGATTTGGGAATAGAATCTCTGATAATATTTATGGCAAGGATATCTGTTTGGTGGTTTTCCAACAAGTCCCATACCGGCAATGAATCGTTTGCAGGTATGTATTGCAGGGCCATTCCGTGTGTTTTTGAAAAATGTTGCATCACTTCGTAATGGTACCCTACCCGTGTACCGGCGTACGACGGAAGGTAAATGGTGCAACGGAGGGTATCTCCTTGCAGCTGTATCAGATCTGTTTCTTTCCAGATACCGGCTTTATTAGTCTCCGGTATATTGCGGAATTCAACGTACAGAACGGCCAGCAGAAATACCGCTGCCAGAACGACTATTACTTTGTGTTTCGTTATCACTTTTTGGAGAAGGATCAACGGATCCTTTTTTTAAGGGTTTACTATAGAACGGCCAGGTAATACCTACCTTGACCGCACGTTGTGGACGTATATAATGAGGAGCAGAAAAATAACCGCTGTCGGGCCAGCCCTGTGCTGCATTGGTATATTTAACAAAAATGGTTGCCCGTTGCCATTTCATATTGATAAAAGCATCTATGTAAGGAGTGTTTCCATATTTTTTTTCCTGCTGCAGGTGAAAAGTACCCAGAGCGGGGTTGTAAGCTTCCATATAGTAAGCGGTATGAAACGTAATATCAGCTCCAATCTGAGCCGTCATTACATTTTTCACTACCGGTATTTCCAGGTAGTATCTTAGGTTGGCTGCCAACAGGGGCAGGGGTACTATATCCGGATGTGACGAATACTGAACCAGCAGCCTGTGATCTAACCGTACGTACCAAAAACTAAAATTCTGCGTCAGGGTAGCTGTCATGATATTTACCAGCTGGTCTGTTTGCCTGACCACACCCAGGGTATCGTAATAGATTCTGCTTCCTTCCAGTCCGTAAGAAAAAGTTAAAGCTGTTTCCCAATCCGGAATAGAGAGACTGGCTTGAATTTGGGTATTTGTAGTCTTTTGAAAATCATTATTCCATACAAAGTGATTGGAGTAATAATTTTGGAAGTACCAATCCGGAGTCTGTCTGTTGATAAGGAACCTTCCTGTCAGATGGATTCCCCGGGGGAGGGGGTACAGGGAGAAACGAACGTTGGCATCCAGGGACATATCTCCCAGGTAATACCCTGCAAAATTCAGTTTTCCCACTGCGTTCCATGCAAAATATTTTTTCAACATACCGTAAGCTCCTGCATACACATACGCATTGTTGTTCCATTGTTTGGAAGGGCCCCGGGTATAATAATCAGGTACAAAACAATAGTGGGATAACAATTCATACCCCAGTCCGCCCTCTATTCCAGAGAGAATAGCCGTAGGTGACCAAGGCTGAATACGCAGAAAAAAGCGGTTGTCAAATACCATGGTAGAGACAGAGTCTGTAGTTGTAACGGGGTCCAGATAAAACTGGTTGTTGTAAAAGGCGCGACCTGCCTGGTCTGTTAAACCAATATGGTCGGTGTAGTTCCGGCTCATCTTGTTCCAGTTGCCTGCATGTCCCAGGTATATCATGGTTCCTTCTGCTCCCGAAAGAGAATCTTTTTTAAAAATACGAATGGGCAGGCCAATGCTTTGTGTGATAAATAGTTGGTTGCTTGCCAACGCAGAGGAAGCTTTGGAAAGCCATACGGGTATGGCACGGGCATCTACTACGGTATCTGTAATAAAGCCATCGTCCTGTATACCTCCGTTTTCATCTTTGCTCAGTGAATTTCTTATGTACCCGGCGTGTGCTACGTAACGTTTCCCAAGGTAATTTGCCGTTACAGCAAGCGTTCGGGTATTGGTGGCTTCATGTTGCAATATTCCTTTTGTCCCCTTTTTTTGGTAATAGAATTGTATGTTCGCTTCCGGTGACAGATTCTGTGTATGCAGAAGTGCCACATTCATTTCTTCTTTTTCTTTGTTGGCAAACAAAGTCCCTGAATAGGACATCACGGTAAACGGACTTTTTGTGTTGTAGGCGGGCAAGGTCTCCCGGTCGTAAGCCTCGCTCATTCCGGCACTCCAGAAATCAAAGCGTTCTTTCGTTTGTCTCTTAAAATAGTTGAAGGTCAGAACAGGAGAGCCAATCGTACCCGGATGTACGGCACCCACATCTTCTTTCATGTGCGCATAGTCATGAAAATTGCTGTTGATATTGGTGTCAATATCCCTGAAGGTCAGCTTGTTAAAATATGCGTTGTGGTTCCATGAAATAATCCTTCTGAACCGGAGCGAATCCGGGATAATATAAGATTCCAGCATGTGGAATGTACTTTTGTAAACAGAATCTGCAAACGCTTTTTCCTCCCGGCGTTTTTGTTTGGCAAACTGCTTCAATTCTTTCGTTGAAAAAGTAGCCAGCGAGTCAATCATAAAGAAACCCAGGCTGTCCAGTTTGATCAATCCCAGACTGTCCAGCTGGTACATGAACCCCAGGCTGTCGGGAATTTGCTGCCCCAAAGAATCCAGCCTGGGCAGACGCAGGGAATCTACCAACGGAAAGTCCCGCTCCGAAGTGCTAGTAGCGACAGGTTTAGCCAGGCTATCAGCGACAGGTTTAGCCAGGCTATCAGCGACAGGTTTAGCCAGGCTATCAGCGACAGGCTTTGCCAGGCTATCAGCGACAGGTTTAACCAGGCTGTCCGGTACCTGCGCCAAGGCAGCCTGTCCGGTTAGTATTAATATAAATAGTATCAGCAGTGTGACCTTTGGTCTCATGTGTTCTTTGGGTTGCAAGGGCGCAAAGCTACAAAAAATGTGCCTTATCCCGTAAGATACCTTCTATTTGTTTGACAGACAAGGCATCTTTAACCAGAACTTTCTTGGCGTTATCCAACAAATAGAGGGAAGGAATAGCGTTCAGATCGTACAGGTTTTCGCTACGTATTTCGCTGTTCGGATTCCATGCGTGGAGCCAATTGGAAGGAAGGTTTGGCAGGTAATTCAACCAGCTCTCCGGGTCTTCTTCCGGGTATATGGTAAGAATGGTTAGTTGTTTTTCTTGCACCAGATAGGTAATGAGCTCAGACGCAAGAAGTTCCCGGGTCGATTCCTTACAGGAACTGCAATCGGGATGGAGAAAATAAACAAGAATAAAAGGAGAAGTAAGGCTGTAAAGTGTTTTGGGAACAGTATGTTCCGGAATATGGGGCAGGTTCTTTAAAGCAGCAATAAAATGGAAATCCGTTGCCGGGGAACCCGGACGGTTCTTATGTGCCAATTCCAGAAGGTATACGGCCCGCGCTTTTTCCAATGTGTCCGGAAGGGGGCTGGATACCATGTGTTCCAACACGGGAAGGTACAGTTCTTCATTTCTGTACGGAGAATTGGGATGGTAGAAAAAATGTTCTGCCATGTCGTTGAATTTTACGAGCACCTGCTTTTGGATTGAGTCTGCCGCAAGGGAAGTATTCATACGGGATACCATCTGCCTGATACCTTCCCGGGCCAGGGGAGCGTCGGCTGCCAGCAACAAACCGACAAAATCGGCAAATGCTTTTTCTGCATATCCCTCCTGACGTACAGAACGAATGTCATCAAACGGGAATTTGTCCCAGTAATGTACAATACGGTACTTGAAAGCTTCTTCTGCAGATACTACAGGAGCCGGCACGGAAGCAGGTTGGAATTCCGGCAATGTTGCTGCTTTTTTGTTGCTTTTCCCGCTACAGGAAGCTGCAATAGCAAGAAGTACTACAAGTGGTATAAAGTGAACCAGATGCTTCATAAGACAAAAATACGAATTTTTGCTACATTTGTGTTATAAAAATGTGGGATGAATTCAAGTGATTTTCCGGTCGCTCTTGTTACCGGAGCTAACGGAGGCATTGGAAAGGTAATTTGCAAAGAATTACTAAGTTCCGGATACCGGGTTATTCTTTCTTTCCGAAAAAGTGAAAGAGCAGTTGCTTTTTACAACTCCTTGTTGCAGGAATACGGAGCAGAGCGTATCGGCTGCCTGGAAATGGACCTTTCGTCTGTCACGTCTATTACGGAAGCCGTATGTGTTCTTATGGAAAAAGAACAACGTCTGGATGTGTTGGTAAACAATGCCGGTATGTTGGGATACAATATGCAGGTAAGTGCGGAAGGGTACGAAATGCACAATATGGTAAACTGTCTGGGCCCCATGTTGTTCACCCGGTTGGTGAAACCGCTTATGCACAGGGGCAGTCGCGTGGTAACCACTGTTTCCCTGGCATTGTACTACGGGTCCATTCCTGAAAATTTCCCGTACCCTCACGCAAGGTTCAACAGGTTCCGGCAATATGCCTGCTCCAAACTTGCACTTACGTTGTTGTGCCTTCGTTTGGCAGAACTATGGAAAGAAGAGGGAATTACGGTAAATATGGCTGACCCCGGTATTGTGGATACACCTATCCTAAAACTTCATAAGTGGATTGATCCGGTGGCAGATGCGGTGTTCAGACCCTTCACCCGAACTCCGGAGAAAGGGGCGGATACGTCCATTTTTCTTTCCTCTGACCTTTCTTTGCGTGGTGCAACCGGCGGGTTGTATAAAAATAAAAAGGCCGGGACTTTACCGGAAAAGATAACAGACCATCCCTATACGGACAAAGTGTGGTGTTTTTTAGCAGATTTGTATTCCAGCGTGAATTGACATAAGTATAACGAGTTATGAGAAGTGCAGTAATAGCAAGGAATATGGGGTTGGTCCTTCTGGTGAATGCCCTGTTTATGTTCATTTCTGTAGTTGTATCTATCCTTTACGGTTTTGATACCGGGTTTTTCCCACTCCTGCTAGCGGCAACCATTACAGTAACCGTTGGTGCCCTTCCTTTTATCTTTATTAAAAAAGCCGAAGACATAGCCACGCGTGAAGGCTATGTAATTGCCGTCCTGTCCTGGGTTGTTTCCTGTTTGTTTGGTATGTTGCCTTACGTTTTTTGGGGTGGAGAGTTTTCACTTATCAATGCCTGGTATGAGAGTGTAAGCGGGTTTACGACAACCGGCAGCACCATACTTACTTCGGTGGAAGCGTTGCCGCATTCCCTTCTTTTCTGGCGTGCAGCAACCCAGTGGATTGGAGGTATGGGAGTGGTGCTGTTCATGTTGCTGATCCTCCCCGAGGTCAGCTCGGTCAGGCTCCGGCTTTCCCGTATTGAAATCAGCTCCCTTTCTCAGGATTCCTACCGGTTCAGGGCCAAGGAAACGATACGTGTTATTGCTTACGTGTATTTTGGTCTTACGTTGCTGCAGACCTTTTGTCTGGTACTGGCAGGGATGACCTTTTTTGATGCGGTTTGTCATGCATTTGCCACCATTGCGACAGGCGGATTCAGTACACGCAACGCCAGTATTGCCTCTTACGACAGCGTAGCTATAGAGGCTATTATGCTTGTATTTATGGCTGTATCTTCCCTTCCTTTTGGATTGATTTTCCTTTTGATTGTTAAAAGGTCAACTTCCTTGTTTACCTCGCCCGTTACCCGGTATTACCTTATTTCAACCTTGGCAGTAGGTGTTTTGGTTTCAGCAAACTTATGGATTGGAGGCACTTATGGTTCTTTTGGAACGGCCTTCAGGCATGGGGTTTTCCAGACATTTTCCCTGGTTTCCACAACGGGGTTTTCCTCGGCAGATTCGTCTATGTGGCCAGCCTTTTCTATGTTGTTGCTTTTTTTCCTGATTTTTCAGGGAGGTTGTTCCGGTTCTACAGCCGGGGGAATTAAGGCGGACAGATTCCTGATTGCTTTCCAGTCTATCCGGGCGCATATTACTAAAAAACTGCATCCACATTCTGTCGTTCCGGTGAGAATAGGGGGACATGTAACTGATCCGGATGTGGTTGAGGGTGTGAATCTTTTTATAGTTCTTTTTTTCTTTGTTCTCTTTGTTACGGCACTCGTGCTTACGGTAACAGGCCTTCAGGTAATAGAGGCGCTGGTGGCTTCTGTAGTTCATTTGGTTAATGTGGGGCCGGGCTTTGGGAGTGTGGCGTCTGTAGGAAACTGCCATGATCTTGGTGGCTTCTCAAAATTTGTGTTGTCTTTGGCCATGATTATGGGCCGTATTGAATTGTTTGGCTTTTTCATTTTATTTAGCGCCAGAAAGTAGTAACTTGCCCTTTATGGAACTTGAACAATACATTGCAGAACGGTTTCTTGCTACATTACCCTTTCAGGCATCTTCTGATCAACACACATTCTTTCATCTTTTTGCTTCCTTTCTGACAGGCGAAGACAAAATTTTTGTACTGAACGGTTATGCAGGTACAGGAAAAACAACGGCCATGGCGGCAGTGACAAGTGCACTGGAAGGGTTGGGAAGGCAAGTTGTTCTGCTGGCTCCAACCGGGCGGTCTGCCAAGGTAATGATGGGGTATGCGGGCATTCCGGCTTTTACCATACACAAAATTATTTACAGGCAAAAGACAACAGCCGGATCCGATGAAACGGGATTTGGTGTTTTTGACCTGCAACCTAACAAAAAAAACAACACGCTTTTTATTGTTGACGAGGCTTCTTTGTTGTCTAACAGCAGCGGAGGTCTTCTTTTTGGCAGCGGTAACCTGCTGGAAGATTTGATGACTTTTGTTTTTAGCGGACCCGGAAACCAGTTGCTTTTGATGGGCGATGCTGCCCAGCTTCCGCCCGTTGGCCTGGACCGGTCACCGGCGCTGGACCCGGACCACCTGGGCGTTTATGGAAACGTTGTGTCTATGGAAATGAAAGAGGTGCTGAGGCAATCTTTGGATTCCGGTATCCTGTACAATGCCACGTTGCTTAGAAAGAACCTGACAGAAGGGAAGTGTACCCTTCCGGAATGGAAAACGGAGGGTTTCCCGGATATCTGCCGTATTAGCTCCGGTGATCTTACAGAAGCCCTGGCAGATGCGTTTAGCACCTACGGGCAGGACGAGGTGGTGGTGCTGTGCCGTTCCAACGACCGGGCCAACCGCTACAACAAGGGAATACGCAACAGCATCCTTTTTAGGGAAGAAGAGATAACAAAAGGAGACCGTTTGATGGTTGTAAAAAATTGTTATCAATTTGTGGAAGATGTGCCTCAGATGGATTTTATTGCCAACGGTGACATAGCGGAAATCCTGAGAATCCGTGATTTTACGGAGCGTTACGGCTTTCGGTTTGCGAAAGCCCTGCTCCGTTTTCCGGACTATAAAGATACAGAGCTGGATGTACATATCTTGCTGGATACGTTGGACAGCCGGGCTCCGGCACTTACCCGGGAACAGCAACAGCAGCTTTACGAAGGCGTATCTGCCGATTATGTACATATAAAAAACAAAAGAAAACGGTACAAAGCCATACGGGAAGACCTGTTTATGAATGCATTGCAAGTAAAATTTGCCAATGCCATTACGTGTCATAAAGCACAGGGCGGGCAATGGAAAGCCGTGTTTGTAGATAAGGCTTTTTTTGGAACTACATGTGACCTGGACGTGTTGCGCTGGTATTATACGGCTTTTACAAGGGCCCGGGAAAAATTGATACTGATTAACCTATAACAACTATACTGTATGAAACGAATTTTGGTTTCCTTGATTTTTTCTGTATTGCTTTTGCTACCGGTCGGTGCACAAGAACGTGCTGTGCGGGAGGCAGCTCCGCAAGATTTAGTTAAATCATTGGAAATGCCGCTTTTCTGGGAAAACGACAGAACCCTTGTCTTGTATTCAGGTACCATGCAAAAGCCTTCCTATGTGCAGGAAGATATTTTTACGGGAGAACGAAAACAACGGGAACAACCGCAAAGAAGACAGGCCGGTTTGTCGGACCAGGAATTGGATGAACATGCCAAAAATCCGACCCTGTCGCCCGATGGTACACAGGTAGCCTTTACTTTAAATAACGATCTGTATTCCAAAGAACTGGCAACGGGTAAATTGATAAGACATACGTACGACGGAAGTCCGACGGTACTGAACGGGTGGGCCTCCTGGGTATATTATGAAGAGATTCTGGGCAGGGGCAGTATGTACCGCTCTTTCTGGTGGTCGCCCGATAGCCGGCGTCTTGTGTTTTTCCGAAGCGATGATACCCATGTACCCATGTTTCCCATTTACGTAGCAGACGGGCAGGACGGGTACCTGGAAGAAACACGGTATCCGAAGGCGGGAGAAGCGAACCCGACAATTCAGATTGGAATTGTTACCGTAGAAGAAGGAAGCCCCATAGTGTGGGCAGATTTTGATCCGGCAGCCGATCAGTACTTTGGACAACCGTTCTGGACGCCGGACGGAAAGACGTTGCTGTTGCAATGGATGAACAGAACGCAAAACCGATTGAAGTTGTATGCCGTAGATCCGGAAACCGGGAAAGGCGATGTAATTTATACAGAAGAGCAGGAAACGTGGCTGGGGTGGATTGAAACCCCGCATTTTACAAAAACAGGATTCCTGATGGTACGTGATTTTGAAAAATGGCAGCACATATACCTCTATGCTTATAAAGAAAAAACAACCACCCGGCTTACAGACGGGCCGAATTGGGGGATAATCGTCCACGGAACCGACCCGGAAGAAAACTACGTGTATTATTCGGCAAGAAGGGAAATGAGTACACGTTCCAACGTATACCGCGTGCCACTTAAACAGCAGAACAATAGAAAAGGTTCAGTTGTACAGCAACTTACGCCTGATGGCCTGCATTATACGAACGTGCAGTTCTCTCCGGGATTTACCCATTTCACGGCGCTTGCTTCCAACGTAAGCACCCCGTCCCGCTCGGTATTGTTTGGGGTAAAAGAAGGCCTTATGCGTGTCTTGGACGATGCCAAAGGCCCTGCTTACGATACAGAGTTGGCTGCCGGCAACGTACCGGTTTCTGAAATGCATTTCCTGACGACAGAAGACGGGTTTACGATTCCGGCTATCATTACATGGCCCCTACATAGGGAAGAAGGGAAAAAATACCCGGTTCTTGTCAATGTGTACGGAGGGCCCAACAACGGAAGCGTGATGGACCGCTGGGTAGCGCCGGCCGGCAAATACCACTGGGCCAAAAAAGGAGTGATACAGGTAACCCTGGACCACCGCGGCAGCGGCCATTGTGGGAAAAGAGGATTGGATATGATGTACAGGAAACTGGGTACATGGGAGATACACGATTACAAATTGTGGATAGACTACCTGAGAAATACCGGGAGCGTAGATGAGAAACGGGTAGGCATAACGGGCTATAGCTACGGAGGGTACGTAACGGCACTGGCTGTTTGTACGGCAGGGGATTATTTTCCTTACGGAATAGCCGGAGCCGGTGTATTTGACTGGATGTTTTACGATACGCATTACACGGAACGTTTTATGGATACGCCACAAAACAATCCGGAAGGGTATAAAAATGCCTCGGTTCTTGAACATTGCAGTACATACGGTACGTTTGGCCCTTCGGCACTGCTGATTACCCACGGTACTTCCGATGACAACGTGCATTTTCAGAATGCCATGCGCCTGGCAGACGAACTCATGAAGCATAACAAGCTTTTTCAGTTTATGCTGTATCCCGGGGCCAGGCATGGTTACAGAGGATACCAGGGAGCTTATTCTGCAACAGAAGAAACGGCTTTCTGGACACGGTATCTTTTGGAGGAATAGCTATGATGACCGACCGTGAAATCCGTTTTATAAGAGAACACCTGAGTGAGGATATTCATGGTCTGGCCCTGGGTAAGCACAACTATCCGGGGATTGACGTTCCTAAGTGCCTCCTGCAAATAGAGGGACTGCGGAAAATAAAGAACAAAGTGCCGGAATGGTATGCGTGTACGCAGGTATTCATTCCTTCCACACAGGCTGCCGAACAGGCTTCTTCTGCAGAAACAGCCCGTTACAAATGGCGTTTTTTGAAAGAACCCGGAACGGTAGTTGATATGACGGGGGGCCTGGGGGTAGATGCGTATTACTTTGCCGCGACGAACAAACACGTGGTGTATGCCGAGCAGGATGCCGGGTTGTGCCGGGCCGCATCACATAACTTCCGGGTGCTGGGTGCCGGTGATCGCATACAGGTAATGCAGGCAGATGCACAGCGGTTGTGGGACCCGGGAAACAGGCTGCCGGATGCAGATCTTGTATATGCCGACCCGTCCCGCAGAACAGCTGCGGGAACGCGTATCCGGGGTATTGCAGGATACAGCCCCGACGTGACGCGGCTGGCAACCACCGTACTGAAACAGGCTCCGGTATTTTTAATTAAAATTTCTCCGTTGGAAGATATTGTACATACGCTGAGGCTTTTTCCCCAAACCTCGGAAATTCATGTACTGTCCCGGGAAAATGAGTGCAAAGAATTGCTGTTTTTGCTGAAAAGAGAAAAAAAAGCCGAGGCTTCTCCGCTCCTGGTATGTTCCGGAGGTTTTTCTTTTCGTTTGCAGGAAGAACAGCAGGCGGCTGCCACCGTGAGCCGGGAACGCAACTACGGAGAAATAAAGGAAGGGCATTTCCTGCACGAACCGGAAGTATCCTTGCTTAAGGCAGGTGCTTTTGCTTTGCCTGTAGTACGTTTTGGGGTACAAAAAATTCATGGCAACAGCCATTTGTATGTATCTTCAACTCCGGCTGTTTCTTTTCCCGGCAGGTCGTTCAGGGTACACGAGATTATTCCCTTTACGTCCTCGAATCTCAGGCAGTTGGCTTTACGGTATCCCAGAGCCAATATGACGGTCCGTAATTTCCCGCTGAGTGTGGAGCAATGGAGAAAAAAAACAGGAATACGTGACGGGGGAACGGATACATTGATTGGAACAACGGCGTATATTGCCGGAAAAGAAGTAAGAATCATGATTTATGCAACCAAATGGGAGGAAACTATATGAAAAAAACAATGGCAATTTTGGCATGTACCTTGTTATTGGCGTGCCATACGAACACAAGAGAAACAGTTATGTCTAATATCAACGACCAAACGGTAGCAACCGTGCTGTCCCGTCTGGACAGCCAGGAAGAATTGTACGAACAAGCAGAACGGGGCGTGCGTCAGGCAGCGGCCTTATGGAGGGAAGAAGACGGCAGCCGGGAAGAATTTACGGATTTTTGCCTGGAATATTTTTGTACTACAGAAGCAGAAAAAGAAGTCCTTTTTAACAAGCTTTCTGTAGCTTTTGAAAACATCATAGGTACGGCCAACCAGGTAAGCGTGGCCTTGAAAAAACCGGTACATCTGGAAGGAGACGCGTTAACGCCTGTGGATCTGATTATGGGCAGTTACAGTCCTTCTGCCCATTTTTCGGAAGATATGTACGGCAACAAAATAGCCTTTATCTGCGCCCTTAATTTCCCGAATTTTTCTCTGGAAGAAAAAAACACCCTGGGCAGAGAGTGGAGCCGGAAGGAATGGGCTTATGCACGGCTGGGTGATATGTTTACACAGCGCACACCGGCCCGGCTGAACCAAGAGATGTCCCGCGTTATGGGAGATGCAGAAAATTACATTGCATCCTACAATATCATGATGGGCAACCTGCTTACGGAAGACGGACGCCACCTGTTTCCGGAAGATATGGTGTTGCTGTCCCACTGGAACCTGCGGGACGAGATCAAATCCAATTACGCTCCGGGTCCGGATGCCCTGGAGAAGCAACGCATGATCCAACAGGTAATGGAACATATCGTATGTCAAAGCATTCCGGAGTGCGTGATCAACAACGACCGGTACGAGTGGAAACCCTGGTCCAACACCGTATATAAAGACGGGGAAGAAACGGTTGCCAAAGCCGAGGGAGCCAGACGGTACGAACACCTGCTGGCTACCTTTCAGGTAGAAAAAGAAAGGGATGCGTACTACCCCAACATGCCTACGGCCATCATCCGTAATTTTGAACAGGATATGGAAGTTTCTGCCCGGGAAATTGAAGACTTGTTTGTGCATTTGGTTTCTTCCGAGCAAGTCAAGAAAGTGGCCGGCCTTATTGAAAAGCAATTGGGCAGACCGCTGGAACCTTTTGATATCTGGTACGACGGGTTCAAAAGCAGAACGGCTGTTTCTGAAGACGCACTGACAGCGCTTACACGTCGCAAATATCCGAACGCAGCTGCTTTTGAGAAAGATATGCCCCGCATGTTGGACGTGCTGGGCTTTTCAAAGGCGCAGGCAAACGAACTGGCTTCGCGTATTGTGGTGGAATCGGCACGCGGTTCGGGCCATGCCTGGGGAGCCTCGGGGCGTTGGGAACCTGCCCGGTTGCGTACCCGCATTGGAAAAGAAGGTATGGACTACAAGGGGTTCAACATTGCCGTACATGAATTCGGACACAACGTAGAACAGACGTTGAGTTTATATAATATTGATTATTATATGCTTAGCGGAGTTCCCAATACGGCTTTCACAGAAGCCATTGCTTTTATATTCCAGAAACGTGACCTGCAACTGTTGGGGTATCCGCGGCAAGAAATGGACGACAATACGGTGTTGGATATCTTCTGGGGTTGCTACGAGATTATGGGTGTAGCTCTGGTGGATATGTACGTATGGCAATGGCTGTACGATAACCCCAAGGCTTCTGCTTCAGCCTTGAAAGAAGCCGTACTGGAAAAAGCGCGCCAGGTATGGAACCTCTATTACCAACCGATTTTTGGGCATGAGGATTCTCCGCTGTTGGCCGTGTACTCACATATGATTAACAGTCCTATGTACCTGCCCAACTACCCGTTTGGCCATATCATTGAGTTCCAGTTGGAAGAGCACTTCAAAAACGAAGGCATAGAAGACAGGAACCAACTGGGCGCAGAAATCACCCGTCTGTTTACACAAGGCCGTTTGGTGCCTCAGTTATGGATGGAAGGGGCCACCGGCTCTCCCGTAAGTACCGAGCCGTTGCTTAGGGCTGTGGATAACCTAAGTATGTTTTAAAGAACTCCGTACGCACCTCCTGCCACTGCGGTGGTGTGCTGTGCATGTTGTTTTTATATATCCTGTAGTCTTTAGGGGCTGTAATGTTGTTGTATCCGGCAAAGTTTGTACGGGGAGGACAGATTGGATCCTGCAGCCCCACTGCCATAATGGTAGGGGTTTTGATGCGCCCTGCCAGGTTCTTGATGTCAAAATAAGACAGTACCCGGAACAAGGCTTCTTTATCTAAGTCCGGATGCTCTTGCAGGTACGTTTCCATTTCACTGGCAGGCCAATCGGCAATCCGGAAATAGACGGGGTAGTCGCTTAAGAAAGGAATGGCCGGTGCAGCCACTGCAATGCGGTCATCCAATGCACAGACAGCTAAGGTGAAAGCACCTCCCTGGCTGGCTCCCTGGGCGCCTATCCTGGAGGTATCGGCCTCGGCCCGGCTGCAAACAAAATCGACGGCACGTATTACGTCCATAAAGGCTCCCCGGTAGTAATATGTTTCTTCTGATGCAATACCCCAGGTAAACCACCGGCTTTCGTATGCGTTGCCTTGTTTGTAGATGCCCTGGCCGCGTACAGAGACTACAAAGGAAATAAATCCGGGGTCGTCGTCTGTGTGCGGAATCCACGGGTTGGAGCCATACCCCATATAAGTGATAAGTACGGGATGTTTGCCCGGTTTCTTGGGAACGGCGTAGTACCCACCCATGGTTTCGTTACCAAAAGATTTCATTTCTACGTAATACACGTTTCGTTGGCCCCGGGAATGCTCCGGCAGCAACTTTACCTTGGCTTGCATAGGAACGGCGTCCAGCAGCGCCCGGGTTTTTTCCCAGAAAGCGTCCAGGTCTTCCGGAGCATCCGGTACGGAAGTGATCTTTTCCGGTTCAAAACCAAAATGGAACGCCACCGGGTCCAGTGCATGTCCGTCTGCTGCAACCAGGAGGGAACACCTGTAAAAACCGGGACCCTGCAGTTGTATGTTGTCATTCCATGTTGTGCCGGCACCGGGACGGAGAACGGTACGGTATGTTTTTTCGCTTACACGTTGGTGGTCGTCGGTAGCAATAACCACGCGGACACGGACTTTTCGTCTGACATCTTCCGGGTTGGTGACCGTGAAGTTGAGCATGTGCGGTTCCGATTCCATGAATACGCCGTTTTCTGCCGTTACTCCGGCTTCTGTGGTAATTCTCGGAAGGGGAGTGACCGGCTTCAATACGACGGAAAACGTGAGCAGGCCTCCGTCTCCGCCGTCGTCATACACCTGGATGGCCAGGGTGTTGGGACCTTGGGTATCTACGTACTCCAGAGGAACTACGTACGTACGTTTTTGCCCCTGTGCGCTTTTGTAATTGGGAGGGAAGTTGCCGGTACGGCCTATGTAATGCCCGTTGAAATACAGGGCATCGGCATCGTCTGCATTGTCGTAACTTACCTCCAGACCTTTGTAGTACGTGACGGCACGTACAAAATCATCCGGAAGGGTAAATGTAGTACGGTACCAGCCGTAACCGTCGTAGCGAGCATAGCCCTGCTCTTCCCAACAGGTGGTAATGCAGAGCGTATCCCACAGGCTGTCGTCTGCCTGCGGGTTGGCCCACGCGGTATCGTTGCCCGTTTGAAATTTCCAATAGATGCCCAGATCAAAACTACTATTTGCTGAGGGTCGGTTGCAAGCAGGCATGGTCACCATAAGGACCAGAAGCACTACATAAAACAGAGGTTGTGTGATTTTTTTCATAGGAGTAAAGGTAACGTATTTTAGTTTATTCTGCTTTAAATTCTACGGGATGGGGTACGCAGTGGATTATGTACTGCAGGACCGGTTTTTTGCGGCGGTATATGATTACTGTGTCCAGGGGAACGGTGCCGTGGAGCGTTTGCGGGTACCGGTTGGACTGGATGTAGTACATGGGTTCGTGGGGATCAATGCCGCCCCGGAGAGCGGTTATTTCTTCGTACTTGTGGGTTCTTTCCGTGGGTCCCGTGGTTTTCACAACGGTGCCGGCCGGTCCGGCTACGTAGTAATCCAGGTGTGCGGCAGGGAACCAGCGCGTGGCCAGCAGGGCGGCTCCGGGGGGCATGCCTTCCTTGCCTCGGCTTAGATCATACAGGTTTTCCTGCTCTTGTTGGATGTTTTTGAATTCCGTTCCCAGTTGCTTCCAGCCGTACATATCCAACGACACGTCTGTTGTTGTACTCAGGGGAATCAGGCCGGTGCGTATTTGCAGGGTACCGGCTACCAAAACAAGCACGACAAGGCCCAGGGACAGGCGCAGGGGTTTGTACAGGTTGCGGTGGGCAGCTGCTGCGGCGGCCAGTACCAGCAGGGGGAAAAAAGCCGGGGCACTCCAGTGGGGCAACGTATTTCTGAACAGGGAAAAGAATACAAAAACAGCAATCATGGGCACGGACTGGCACAGCACCATGCGAAAAAACGCAGGAGTCACAGGACGCGCAGGACTCGTCACGTAATACCGGATGGCCCAGAGCATAAGCACTACGTTTACCGGGTTGTTGTACAGAAAAGAACCGGCAAGTTCCCGGCCCAGGCTCAGAAAATCAGTCTTTTTGCCAAAAAAGGCCACGCGTTCTGCGTGGTACAGAAGGCCCGAGGCCCGGTGCGTGACGTTCCAGGCTATGACGGGGGCAAAAAGTACAAGCGACAAGCCAATGCCGGCCCACAGCCAGGGCGAGGCCAACATTTTTCTGTTGTACAGCAGCAGGTACAACAGCGTACCGGCCCACAGGAAGGCTCCTGTGTATTTGCTGAGCAGGGCTCCGCCGGCCAGCAGTCCGGCCCAAAGGAAAAGAGAAGGTTTCTCTTCTCCGTTGCTTGCACATCCGCACGCCCGGAGCATAAAATATAACGAGCCCAGGTAACACGTAGCCAGGGGCGTATCGGGGAGGATGAACGTTCCGGTAAGTACGGTGGCATACAGAGAACCGGTATACAATACGGCTGCGTACCATCCTGCTTTCCGGCTCCCGGTCAGCAGGCCCAAACGCCAGGCAAGCCAGGTATTGAGTGTTCCCAGCACCAGGGCCGGCACCCGCAGCATAAAAGTACTGTCAAAGGTCAGGTTCCCCGTAAACAGGTTGATGAGCCATCCTACCATGGGAGGGTGGTCAAAGTGGCTCCAGTCCGGAAACAGCGCGTAGGTCCAGTAATAAACCTCGTCGTTACCCAATTCCGTAAGCCCTGCCACAAGGCTTCTTAGCAGCAGGGAAAACCCCATAAGCAGGAGCAGGTGTTTTTGGTAAGGCTTTTTCATTTGTACAAAGATAACAAAGTCATGAATGCCTTTCCCTTCCTTTTTAATACCTTTGTGTTTATGAAAGTACTTTTAACAGGTGCTAACGGAGGGGTAGGCACGGTAGTGTGTCAGGCGGCTCTGCATACAGAGGGAATAGAGCTGGTGCCCTGCTCTCGCCAGGCATTGGACGTTTTGGACAGCCGGGCCCTTGCAAAAGCCTTGTTAAGTCACAAGCCGGACTATGTCATCAATGCGGCTGCTTTTACACACGTAGACAGGGCAGAAACAGAGGTGGAAGAGGCCTTCCGCCTGAATGCACTCTGCCTTAAGGGAATGGTGGATGCCTGCAATCAAGTGGGGGCGGCACTCATCCATTTATCAACCGATTACGTTTTTGACGGAGAGAAAAAAACTCCTTATACAGAAGAAGACAAAGAGAACCCCATCAATATGTACGGGGCTTCCAAATGGGCAGGAGAGCAGGTGGTACTAGCTTATAACCTGGGTACCGTCGTAAGGACCAGCTGGGTGTATTCCCTTCATTCAAAAAACTTTCTGGCCGCCATACCTCGTTTGCTTCGCACCAAGGACGAGCCGTTGTATGTAGAGAATTCCCAGAAGAATTCGCCTACGTTTGCCCTCCACCTGGTGGAAGCTTTGTTGGCTTTGGTAAAAAAGAACGTTCGGCAGGGATTGTACCATTATACCAATGCCGGAGGAGGGTGTACGAGGTACGAATTTGCCTGCCACGTAAGGGACAGAATCCTGGAGAAAGAGCCCGGGGCACGATTGGTTCCTGTTTATCCCATGGAACCTGTCTTGCAGGACCCGCCGGGAACGGCGCCCAGGCCGCTGTATTCTGTTATGAGTCCGGATAAAATAGCAAAACAACTGGGACTTACCGTGCCGCACTGGCAGGAAGGAATTGGTTTTATTATATAACTATACTATGGAAAAAAACTTCATGGACAGGGCCGGGGAATGGCTGGGAGCATCGTACAGTAACGAAACCCATGCAGAGGTTCGCAGGCTTATGCAGGAAGATCCGGCATTGCTGGAAGATTCGTTTTACAAAAATCTGGAATTTGGAACAGGTGGATTGCGGGGCATTATGGGAGTGGGAACAAACAGGGTAAACCGTTATACGGTGGGGATGGTAACGCAGGGGCTGGCCAATTACGTAAAGAAAATGGGTCCCGGACCGTATAAGGCAGCCGTGTCATTTGACTGCAGGAACCAATCGCCCGACTTTGCGGCCATGGTAGCAGAGGTGTTGGCAGCCAATGATTTTACGGTTTATTTATACGATGCCTTGCGGCCGACTCCGCAATTGAGTTTTACGGTACGTCATCTGGAATGCCAGATTGGCGTTATGATCACGGCCAGCCACAATCCAAAAGAATACAACGGTTACAAGGTGTATGGAGATGACGGAGCTCAGGTGGTGGCTCCTTTTGACAGCATGATTATTGAAGAAGTGCGTAAGGTGCAGTCACCGGAGCAGGTACAGGTTGACGGAGGAAACGGAAAGGTTGTCACGTTGGGTCAGGAAATGGACGAAACCTACCTGAAAGCCATCCTGAGCCTGATCAATTTAAGTCCGGATGCCATTCGTAAGCACGGCGCTATGAAAATTGTATATACGCCGCTTCACGGGACAGGGGTACGCCTGGTTCCTGAAGCTATGAAGCAGGTTGGTTTTACACAGGTGCTTCATGTTCCGGAACAGGATGTTACAGACGGTAATTTCCCCACCGTTGTTTCGCCTAATCCGGAAGAACCGGAAGCTTTGAAGATGGCGCTTGAGAAAGCCGAGGAAACAGGAGCAGCCTTGGTGATGGCTACAGACCCGGACAGCGACCGGATTGGCGTGGCAGCCCGTGACGGAAACGGAGACATGAAAATCCTGAACGGAAACCAGATTGCGGTCCTTCTTACGTATTATATGTTGGAGAAGTGGAAAGCCGGTAAAAAGATCCGGGGAAGGGAATACATTGTAAAAACCATTGTGACTACCGATTTGTTACAGGCTATGGCCAGGTATTACGGTGTGGAATGCTACAATGTACTTACCGGGTTTAAGTACATTGCAGACATTGTCCGAAAAAATGAAGGGAAAAAGGTATTTATTTGTGGGGGAGAAGAAAGCTACGGCTTCAATGTTGGAGAATATGTGCGTGACAAAGATGCGGTGATTTCTTGTACGCTTATGGCAGAAGCGGCTTGCTGGGCAGCTGACCAGGGCAAAACCCTGCACGATTTGCTCAAGGAAATATACGTTCGTTTTGGCTTCTTTAAAGAAAAGACGGTATCTGTGACGTTAAAAGGAATTGACGGTATGAAGGAAATGGAAGCTATCATGAGGAAACTGAGGGAGCAGCCGCCGGTACAAATGCTGGGATCGCCTGTGGTGTTGGTACACGATTACAAAAAGGGTGAGACTACGGATATGCTCAGCGATTTAAGGTATAAGACTGTTTTGCCGAAATCTGATGTAGTTCAGTTTGTGAGCGCTTCCAATGCTGTGGTGACGGTAAGGCCTTCGGGAACGGAGCCTAAAATAAAATATTACTTTGGGGTACGGTCGCAGGTAGAAGCCTACGATGATGTGGAACAGGCAAACGCTCTTTTGGAAGAGCAACTGACCCGGCTGGAAAAAGAAATCACCGGCTTGTAGTCCGGGTTGTTTTTTTGAATTCGCTGATGCTACTTCCCACCGTCCGTTTAAAAAAACGGCTGAAAGATGCCAAATCTTCAAAGCCCAGGATATGAGCAATTTCTGTAGCATTTTTGTTGCTGTACAGCAACAGCCGTTTGGCTTCTGAAGCAATCCGCTCGTGAATTACCTGCAAAGGAGCCGGTAGCTTGTACAAGGCAAATAAGTTGGTTAGTGTTTTAGGGGAACGGTTGAGCATGCGTGCATAATCGGCCACTTTCTTTTTCTCTTTAAAATACTTGTCCACTAAAATAAAATACTGCCGTACCAGATAAAAACCCGATTCATTCATGGGATCAATGGCCATCGTATCCCTTGCCATGCGTGTACAGCTGATGATAAAACGTTTTAAGTGAAGCCGCAACATTTCTTCTTTCAGCGAGTCTTCCGATGCAAATTCCTGCACCATGTCAGTAAGGATTTGTTCCAGCGTAGCTACCTGGCTTTCACTGATCTTCATGAGCAGGAGGTTGGAATATCCCGTAAACAGAAACCCGTTGCAGGATACTTCACTGTCCGATTTATAAATACAGTAGAAGTTGCTGTTAAAAAGAATGGAAATGTATTTTCCCGAGACTTCTGTAAATTGTACGTTGTGGGTATTGGAAAAAGGAGTTATCTGGTTTTTCTCCAGAACCATTTGGGCATGGTCCACTTTCAGGTGAACGGTACCGTCAAGAACCCAGATGAATTTATAGAGTTCTTTGCTACGAAAAAGAGCCGGGTTGTTATGGAGTTCATCCGTAACAACCAGGCTCCCCCGTAAAGGTGTTATACACGCATATTCCATATGCGCAAATATACAAAACCTATTCTTCTTTCAGTAATGTGCTTTTAACCAGAGATTCAAGCTGGCTTTTAGGAAGGGCTCCCTGTGAGATACTGGGTTTGCCTTCCATGGGTATCCACAACAGGGTGGGGACGCTGCGTACGCCAAAAATGGCGGCCAATTCCGGTTGTTTGTCAACATCTACTTTGTAAACGTGAATCTGGTCACTGAATTCCTGTGCAACTTCTTCCAGTGTAGGTGCCAGCATTTTACAAGGGGCACACCATGTAGCATGAAAATCTACAATGGCCGGTTTGTCTCCGGCATACTTCCAATCGTTGGGATTTTTCTCGTAATCATAAACACGTTTGATGAATTCTTCTTTTGTCAGTTCCATAACTATTGATTTTTTTTCTTTTGTTTTTCCTGATGTTTCGTTGCAACCTGCAGACAAAATCAGAGCAGGTAACATGAGTAAGTAGGCAGTAATTATTTTCATGGTGCAAAGGTCCGGCATTTTTATGTTCCGGACAATGGCGAATCTACATAATTTATTAGCAAAACTGCCCGAATTTGTATCCGGAATAGAGTAGGTGCACTTGGTTGGGGAGGGTACGAGCCAGCGTTTCATAGGCACTGTCTGCGGTGCAATGTCCTGTATAAATCTGTAAATTCGGGTGTTTTTCTTTAAGGATTCCGGCAAGCTGTATCAGTTCTTCTTCTGTTTCTGCGTTGTCTTTCAGGTGCAGGCCTCCTATAAAACGGGCCACCGGCCTTCCCGAGAAGGATACAGCGGCGTGCAGCGTATTGAGTATTCCTTTGTGGGTGCAACTGGAAATAAGGGTGTCGCCACAATCCGACAATACCAATACGGCGATTTCGTGGTGAAACGGGTCGGGGAGCATATCTGTATCCTCTTCCTTCCAGGCCAACGTACTGTTTCCGGCGGGAAGCGGGTAAAGAGAAGGAATGTCGCCCAGCAGGGCTACGTGTGGCGTCAGGAATGTATTTTTCCGGGGGTGCCAGACAAAACGATCTGCATACTCGCGGGTAAGCCGTTTGTCCATCCCAATTTCCTGTGCTATCCCTTCCTTGATTGAGTAGCAGGTACTGTGTTGTATCCGGGCAGACAGGTAAACCGGCGCCTTGTGGTTGTGTGCTAAAAAACCCTCCAGACCTCCTGTGTGGTCGTTGTGGTTGTGGGAAAGAATCAGGTAATCTGCCTGCGCTATATGGTATCCGGCCAGCAGGGCATTCTCTATATAGGCATTGGATGCGCCGGTGTCTATAAGCCATTTTTTTCCTTCCTTTTCAAACCAGACAGAAAGTCCGTGTTCTGTTAAAAAAGGCAGAGAACCCGGATAGTCAGGAGCCGGGCGGTTCTCAACGAGTATAAGCATAGTCAAAATTAGTAAAATAATCTAATATAATACGTAACTTTAACCCATATAACGAAGTTATGAAGCAGGAAAAACTCAGCCATATTGTAGAGACCTACAGGAAGCAGGCTCAAGCGGCAGAACAAGCCGGTCTTTGGGATAAAGCAAATGAAATGCAGGATTTTGCTGATTTTGTTGAAGAAAATCTGGATGTATTTCTTGAAGATGCCTATACCCGTGAAGCCGAGCTTTGGGAAGAATTTGAAAACTACTGAACCGATCTTTTACGGAAGAAGCCGGTAGGTACGGCTGCCTGTTCTGCTAATGGTACCGCTTTCTTCAAGCTGCCTGATGGCACGTGTCAGTGCCGGCCGGGTTACTCCGAACATATCTGCCAACTCCTGATGGGTATGAGGAATGGTAAACAGTGTATCCTTGTTCTTGTTGGACATTTCCAGGAAATAGCTCTTCAATTTGCTTTTGATAGTGCCAAAAGTCGTAAGACGCAAACGTTCTGAAAGAAACCGGCTCCTGTTAGAAATTTCTTTAAGGTAATTTTCAAGTACCCTTTGGTTTTTTTGCATCATCTCTACAAGATGGTTTCTGGAAATATCTACAATAACAGAAGGCTGCACGGCAAAAACACTTACAGGCAATTTGTTGTTTTCTGCAAAAAGAAAAGCCGGCGCTACAGCGCGGGAGGCTGCAATTTCTTCTACTACCACTTTTGTGCCTTCCGGATCTGTCATTTCTGTTCTAAGCAAGCCTTCCTCAACAATAAATAACGAATTGTACACTGCGCCTTGCAAGGCTACCAGCTCCCCGGCTGCATAAGAACGTATGCGGCAAGTATGACCCAGCAACATGTCTATAAATTCCTTGTCCAGCCCCTCAAAAAGTGTAGCATTGTAGATTTTATCCATAACAACAAAGATACTTTTTTTATTATTTTGTAACAAATGGTACAAAGTTTACCCTGCTACGTGCCGTACTTTTGTAGAAAATTTAGAAGCAACGTGAAAAGAACCATTATAAAAATTGATGAAGACTTGTGTGACGGGTGCGGTATATGTGTAGAGGGATGCCACGAGGGTGCATTGCAACTTATAGATGGCAAGGCAGTTATGGTAAGTGACCTATATTGTGACGGGTTGGGAGCCTGCATACCGGACTGCCCGCAAGGAGCTATTTCTTTGGAAGAAAGAGAGGCAGAACCTTACAACGAAGAAGCGGTCATGGAGCGTGTGGTTCCCAAAGGGGAAAAAGTAATTTTAGCACACCTTACCCATTTGCGGAATCACGGGGAACTGGGATTTATGCAGCAGGGTATTGATTATTTGAAGAAGCACAACATCCGGGTAGATCTGTCTTCGCTACAAAAGGCTGTTCCACAGCAAGCACAGCAAGCACCGCAAGCACAACAGCCGTATGTTTTCCAACCGGCAAGCGTGATGCCCCCTCAGTTTCCGGTGCAACTGCACTTGATCAATCCCATGAACCCTGTTTTTTCAGGTGCCCATTTGCTGTTGGCAGCCGATTGCTCGGCTTTCGTAACTCCGGATTTCCACCAACGCTTTTTGAAAGATAAGGTATTGGCTATTGCGTGTCCCAAGTTGGACAGGAATCTGGATACGTATGTTGCCAAACTGATTGCCCTTATAGATACCTCCGGAATAGAAACACTTACGGTAGTGCAGATGGTAGTGCCTTGTTGTTCGGGATTGATGAAACTGGTGTCTATGGCCCGCGAAAAAGCAAAGAGGTACATTCCCGTAAAAAAAATCGTACTCAACCTGCAGGGAGGAGTTCAAACGGAAGAATGGATACAATGATTTACATATATTATATTTAATAATTATACTTTAATTTTAGTTTATTATGAACATGTTTTGTTTTCAGTGCCAGGAAACTGCCCGTAACCAAGGTTGCACGGTAAAAGGCGTTTGTGGCAAAGAAGCCGGTACTGCTGCGCTGCAGGACCTGCTTATTTATGTAACCCGTGGCGTGGCCATTGTACAAAAGGCCTTACGTGAACAGGGAAAAGCCGGTGACACTGCGAACGCATACATCCTGGATGCCTTGTTTTGTACCATTACCAATGCAAACTTTGATGATGAAGCTTTGACAGCCCGCATTGAAGAAGGCTTTGCTTTAAAGAGAAAATTGGTGACAAAGGCTACCAAAGAAGGAGTACAACTTCCTGATATGCCTGAGGTTACTCTGGATGTTAAAAAGGAAGATTTCTTAACAAGTGCCAAAACTGTGGGAGTGCTGAGCGAGCCCGACGAAGACATCCGTTCCCTCAAGCAATTGACTGTCTACGGTCTGAAAGGTATGGCAGCTTATGCCGAGCATGCGATGAACCTGGGCCACGAAGAGAGTAGCATTTATGCCTTTATGGAGGAAGCTCTTTATCAGGTATCCCGTACAGATATTACGGTAGATGAACTCATTTCCCTGGTACTTAAAACGGGTGAATATGGTGTACAGGCTATGGCATTGCTGGATAAGGCCAACACGTCTGCTTACGGAAACCCCGAGATGACAAAGGTAAATATCGGAGTAGGCAAGAATCCCGGTATTCTTATCAGCGGACACGACCTGAAAGACATGGAAGAACTGCTGGAGCAAACGGCAGGTACCGGTGTGGATGTGTACACACACGGTGAAATGCTTCCGGCCAACTACTACCCGGCTTTCAAAAAATATTCCCATTTTGTGGGCAACTACGGCAACGCCTGGTGGAAACAAAAAGAAGAGTTCGAAACTTTTAACGGAGTCATCCTCTTTACAACCAACTGCATTGTACCTCCGCTCAAAGACGCTACGTATACAGACCGTATCTACACAACAGGATCGTGCGGTTATCCCGGTGCAAAACACATTCCTGCCCGTTCCGAAGGCGGAAAAAAAGATTTTTCCGAACTGATTGCTAAAGCCAAAACGTGTAAACCTCCTGTAGAGATTGAAAAGGGAGAAATTATTGGCGGTTTTGCACACCATCAGGTACTGGCCCTGGCAGATCAGGTAGTAGAGGCTGTTAAAACCGGAGCCATCAAACGTTTTGTTGTTATGGCCGGCTGCGACGGACGCATGAAATCCCGTGAGTACTATACAGACTATGCAATGGCGCTGCCCAAGGATAACGTAATTTTAACGGCCGGATGTGCCAAATACAGGTACAACAAACTGCCTTTGGGTGATATCAACGGTATTCCGCGCGTATTGGACGCAGGGCAATGCAACGACAGCTATTCTTTGGTAGTCATTGCACTGGCCTTGCAAAAGGCATTTGGTCTGGACAGTGTGAACGACCTTCCCATTTTATACAACATTGCCTGGTACGAACAAAAGGCTGTTATTGTGTTGCTGGCGTTGCTCAGCCTGGGTGTGAAAAACATCCACCTGGGACCCACCTTGCCGGCTTTTGTGTCGCCAAACGTGTTGAATGTATTGGTAGATAAATTTGGAATAGGCCCTCAGCCTGCACTTGAATAAAAAAGACGGAACGTCCTCTTAGGAGGCAGTTTTATAATGTCCGGATATCCATAGGATTCCGGACATTATTATATACAGGCAGCAGCAGCACAGCAGCATCAGGGAAGGGTGTTGGCCGGCGGCTGCCAAAGCAATAATAACAACCAGGCAAAGACCTGTGAAAATATAGGGAACTTTGTTGTTTTTAAAACCAAAGCCCTTCAATTTAAGCGAAAACATGGGAATGTTGCTGACAAGCAGCAGGGACAGCAATACTGACAGGCCGGGAATGAACCAGGTAGTGCTCAGTAGCGCATGCCATCCGGGGCTGTATTGTCCGTAAAGTACGGTACCGGCAACAAGTAAAGCGCTTGCGGGGGTTGGCAATCCCAGAAAACCCTGAGTCTGTCGCGTATCAACATTGAATTTGGCCAACCGAAAGGCAGAAAAAACAACAAGCACAAAAGGGAGGAATTCCATCCATTCCAGGGGAGCAGCATTCCTGTACGTATAGTAGAGCATAAAAGAGGGCAGCAACCCAAAACTGACCGTATCGGACAGGGAGTCCAGTTCTTTGCCTATGGGACTATAGGCGTTTAGCAGCCTGGCTGCAAAACCGTCCAGAAAATCAAAAACAGAGGCAGCCGCCATAAGCCAAAAGGCTGTTTGGATGCTGCCTCTGCCTGCAAAAACAATCCCCAATGCTCCGCATAAAAGGTTTAGCGAAGTAATAACATTGGGGATATGTTGTGTGACCTTTCTCAAAATCCCAGTTTTTTTCTTATTTCTTTAGGAATGGCATCTTTATGCACCATGTAGTCCAGTCCCCGGGCTTTGAAATAATTCTCAGACATGTATATATAACCGTCGTAAGCACCTGAATTTCCGTACGAGTTTTTAGTAATGTAGTACTTTACTCCGTTTTGGTCGCGGACAATACCTACGATGTGCATCAGGTGGTCATCGGGAGATTTAAATGTCTGGTACATGTCCTGACGGATTTCCTGCGTAACTTCCAGCTCTCCTTCCTCATTCTCGCCGGCAGGCTCCAGAGCCAGGCCTTTTTTCTGTGAGAAATTGCGGGTAAGAGTACCGCCCCAGGCCAGGGTGTATCCTTGGGTAAGAGCATGGTCAACGATGGCCATAAAATCATCCAAAGGCACATTGTAAAACAGCGCATGTTCCCAGTTGTCGGGTACTTCAAAAGGAACCTGTTGGTAGAAAGGATGGTGTGTACAACTTACGATTTCTACGTAATCGTCCATATCCAACCCCAGGTATTTTACAAACGAGAGGGGGGTGTGTTCTTTTCCTTCGTAAACAAAAGTTTCCGGTGCTTCACCCAGGTATATGTCAAGAGCGGCCTCCAGCATAAGGTCTGCCTGCGGGCTGTAGTTCTTTACCTTGATGGGTACTTCTGCCATGGCGTCAATGTAGCCTTGCAGTTCTGTATGGTTATGATATTCAGAATCATAGTTAATGCCCGGGTAGACAGACAGCGGTACCAGTCCGTATTTTGCTACCGAGCGGGTTGCCGTATGGGCCAACGATCCCGGGCCCAGGTTGCCCTGGCCTCTTCTTAGGTAGTTGTCAAAATACCTGGTTTTGTAAACGTTGCGTACCGTAAACATCACAGACAGGTCCAGGGGGGCTTTGCCCATTCTTATGATTTCACTCTCAAGTAACGATATGGTGGCAAAGCACCAACAGGTCCCGGTATATGCCTGGTGTTTGGCTTCTGTGTGCGGGTTCTTAACTATTGTTGTAAACTCGTATTGTTGTGCAGCCAGCGCTCCCGTAAGAACAAGAGCTACCAGAAAAGTCAACGTTTTTTTCATCTTTTATAAATTTAAATTTTTACGAATGGCCTTAGGAATGGCGTTCTTATGTACTTGTATGTCCATAGTCTTGTATTGGACAAATTTTTCAGATACGTACCACAACCCTTTGTAGTTGCCTGTTTCACCCCAGGAATTTTTTACCATATAGTATTTGGTGCCGTTCTGGTCTTTGGCAATACCGTATATCTGCATGCCGTGGTCGTCTGTGGTTTGCTTGTTATCATAAGCTTCCTGACGCATTTCCTGTGTTACTTCTTTAATTTCTGCAACTGGAGCTTTCAGGTTTCTGAACATATTACTTCTTTCCATAGCAGACATTTGCAGCCATTTGGCCTGGTCAGATCCTACCATTTCTGAAGGTTCTGTTGTGGGGTACATAGCAATACCTGTTCTTCCAAAGCCTATTTCAGAAACGTCGGATGCCCAAAGTACCGTATACCCTTGCATGATGGCGTTGTCAATGATTTCCATCATCTCTTCCATAGGTACGTTCCAGGATTGGCCCCACAGCCAGTTGTCTGCTATTTCCAGCGCAAATTGGGAGTAGAAGGGATGGTGTGTGAAAGAAGTGATATTTACGTAATCGTCGGGGTTAAAACCCAGGGAAGCGGCAAAAGATTTTGGGGTGTATTCTTTTCCGTTGTATGTAAATGTTTCCGGTACTTCGCCCAAATAGGCATCCAAAGCTCCCTGGAATGCTTTTTTCCAGGCGGTTGATAATTTCCGGTTGGGGTTCTTTTTTACCCCTTCAACAATACCCTTTAACACAGCGGCAAGTTCTCCGTGCATATGTGTTTCTTCACCGTAATTGAGTCCGGGCATGACTTCATCGGGTACGATGCCGTATTTACGGATAATATGCAGGTAATCATCAAATGCACCTCCTTGGTCAAAGTTTAAAAAGCCATCCAGACGTATGTACTTTTCTGCTTTTTCTTTGTACGTTCCGGATACGATAAACATTTCTGAAAGGTCGTATTCACCTTTGCCCATCCTAAGCAGTTCGGATTCCATAAATCCTAACGAGGCAAAACACCAGCAGGTTCCGGTATTGCTTTGGTTTTTAACAGATGTGATTGGGTTCTCTTTGACCACTGTAAATTGAAATCCTTCCTCTTCTTTCCGGTTGTCTTCCTGCGCTGCGGCTCCGAAAGAAAGCATAGAAAAAGTTAGGATGCATAATAAGAATTGTTTCATAAAATTTTGATTTTTTAGGGTATGTTAATGAATTTATGTGTTTGTAAAGAAAGTTTCCAGACCGGATTGGCTTTGATATACGATACGATATGCGGAAGTACGGCCGTACTCCGGCTCCATTCCGGCTGAAGAAACAGGTGGCAGTCCGGGTTTACTTTTCTTCGGTTGAATTCTGCCCATTCCATATCCAGAGGACCTGTAATGATTATTTTTAATTCATGAGCCACCGGATAAAATTCCGGCAGAGGAGGGCGGTTTTGCTTGGGAGACAAACAAATCCAGTCTATGGTTCCATTCAAGGGACGGGAACCGGAAGTCTCCAGAAATATTTCCATTCCCTCTTTCTTTAATCCATTGCACAATGGGCCTAACGGGTAATTAAGCGGTTCTCCGCCTGTAATGACTACAGCACGTGCGGGATGGGACAGGGTCCGTGCAATGATGGTGTCAATGTGAACGGGAGGAAACAGTTTGGGGTTCCAGGAATACTTGGAGTCACACCAGGAGCAGCCAATGTCGCATCCTCCCAATCGGATGAAGTAAGCAGCTTTTCCGGTGTGAAAGCCTTCTCCCTGAATGGTATAAAAATCTTCTGCCAGGGGAAGCATGTATCCTTCATCCAAAAGCGAATCCATACGACAAATGTAAAAAATAATTGTGACATTTTGTCAGAGAAACGGGTTTGGCTTAAGGTTTGAGTAAAGAAGGGTACTATGAACGAACAAAAATATACCATTCAGGCGCAGGAATTGCTGCAATCAGCAGTTCATGCAGCGCAGTCCGGTTCCAATCAGGTGGTAGAAACCGGGCACTTGCTTAAGGCCATCCTGGCAGACAAGGAGGGGATAGGTACATTTCTGCTGCAAAAGTCAGGAGTTAATACAGATATATTGGAGCAGGAACTTGATATGCTGCTTAAAAGGTATCCCAAACAGGAGGGTGCCACAGACACGTACCTGTCCAGAGATGCTCAGAATGTACTTCACAAAGCCGGAGAGGTTGCTCATAAAATGGGCGACCAGTTTATCACTACAGAACACATCCTTTGGGGCTTGCCCAGTGTACAGGACGATGTATCCAAATTGCTTAGATCCAAAGGTTTAAAATACGACGTACTGGAAAAAGCCATTGAAGGCGTACGGCGGGGAAGAAAAGCAGATACGCAAACAGCCGAGCAAACGTTTGATGCGTTGAACAAGTACGCAGTAAATCTGAACGATTTGTCTGCTAAAGGAAAAGTAGATCCGGTCATTGGCCGGGACGATGAAATCCGCAGGGTTCTTCAGATTTTAAGCCGGCGAACTAAGAACAACCCCATATTGGTTGGAGAACCGGGGGTTGGGAAAACTGCCATAGCCGAAGGCATTGCTCAGCGGATTGTTACCGGGGATGTCCCGGATATGCTCAAGAGCAAACAGATCTATTCTCTGGATATGGGTGCCCTTATTGCCGGAGCCAAATACAAAGGTGAATTTGAAGAACGGTTGAAGGCTGTAATTCAAGAAGTCATTGAAAGCGATGGTGAAGTAGTACTTTTTATTGACGAGATTCACACGTTGGTTGGTGCAGGGAAGGGAGAAGGTGCCATGGATGCGGCCAATATCTTAAAACCGGCGTTGGCCCGGGGAGAGCTGCGTGCAGTAGGTTCAACAACCCTGGGTGAATACCAGAAATATTTTGAGCAGGACAAAGCATTGGAAAGGCGTTTTCAGGTAGTTATGGTAAACGAGCCTTCGCCGGCAGAAGCCATTTCCATCCTCAGGGGATTGAAAGAGAGGTACGAACAGCACCACAAAGTGCAGATTAAGGATGATGCACTGATTGCTGCCGTGGAACTTTCCCACAGGTATATTACGTCCCGCTTTTTGCCGGATAAAGCCATTGACCTGGTTGACGAAGCGGCTGCCCGGTTGCGGATTGAAATGAATTCCGTACCCGAATGCATTGATGAACTGGACCGTAAAATCCGTCAGTTGGAAATTGAACGCGAAGCCATCAAACGGGAACAAGACAAAGAAAAACTGGATGCGTTGAGCAAAGAAATTGAAGAATTGTCTGCTCAGTGTAATATCCAACGTGCCAAATGGCAGGAAGAAAAATCGGTGCTGGAAGAAATACAGCAAAAAAAGAAACAGATGGAAGAATTGCGTTTTGCTGCAGCAGAAGCAGAACGGCGCGGAGATTACGGGAAAGTGGCCGAAATCCGTTACGGACGTCTGGTAGCGTTGGAAAAAGAGGTAGAGGAGCTGAATGCAAAGAAAGATACATTTACACAGGCTTTAATTAAAGAGTCGGTGAACGAGGAAGATATTGCCGAGGTCGTTTCCAAGTGGACAGGCATTCCCGTACAGCGGATGTTAACGGCCGAGAAAGAAAAATTGCTGCACCTGGAAGATGAGTTGCACCTGCGGGTTGTTGGACAGGATCAGGCCATCACGGCCGTTGCCAATGCCGTGCGGCGCAGCCGGGCCGGTCTGCAGGATCCGCGAAAACCCATCGGTTCGTTCTTGTTTCTGGGTACGACCGGGGTAGGGAAAACCGAGCTGGCCAAAGCCCTTGCCGAATTTCTCTTTGACGACGAGCACCTGATTACACGTATTGATATGAGTGAATACCAGGAACGGCACTCGGTGAGCCGGCTGGTAGGAGCGCCTCCGGGATATATCGGGTATGAAGAAGGCGGCCAGCTGACAGAAGCGGTACGCCGGAAGCCTTATTCTGTAATCTTACTGGATGAAATTGAGAAAGCCCATCCGGATGTGTTCAATATATTGCTTCAGGTGTTGGATGACGGAAGACTTACAGACAATAAGGGGAGGGTGGCCGATTTCAGGAATACGATCCTGATCATGACTTCCAATATGGGATCGCATCTGATACAGGAAAGTTTACTGGGAGGCATACAAGACGGAGAGGCATTTGAAAAAACAAACGAGCAGGTAATGGATTTGCTCCGCAAGACTATCCGTCCCGAATTTCTGAACAGGATTGATGAAATTATTATGTTCCATGCCTTGTCACCACAGCATGTGCGGAAGATCCTTACCTTGCAGATCGGGCTGATCAACGACTTGCTGAAACCTAAAGGGTTGCAGTTAGAAGTAACAGAAAGGGCGTTGGATTACCTGCAGGAGAAAGGGTATGAACCGGCTTACGGAGCCAGGCCTATAAAAAGGTTGTTGCAACGGGAAGTGGTTAACCAATTGGCAGAAAAAATCCTGGAAGGGACTGTAGAAGCCGGTACATCTGTGAAAATTGACAGCGACGGAACTAAGCTGTTGTTTGAGCAAAACGATTAATAGGGGTCAAAAAGGGCAGGGTGCTTCCCAACGACCCCTTTGTCTATGTACCATTGTTTAATGCGCTGCATGTCGGCTTCGGCATTGTCCGTGATGAGCACCTGTTCACCTATTCCGATTTCTTTCTTACCCCAGTCAAAAAATCCGTAATAAACAGGTATGTCAAGGGCTCTGGCAAGGGTGTGGAAGCCTGCTTTCCATTTCTTTGTAGCTTTTCGTGTACCTTCCGGTGTCATAGCCAGTTGGATACGTTCTTCCTTGCGTACTGCTTCTATCAGGTGCCTGGTAAAGGCAGCTCCCTTGCCTCTGTTTACAGGGATGGCCCCTGCCCACAACAGCACAGATTTGAGCGGCCACTTAAAGACGTCGCTTTTTACCATGATATTGGCTTTTCCTCCAATGGCCGTATAGAAAAGAAAGGAAACCACAAAATCCCACATAGACGTATGGGGAGCCCCCAGAATGATGCACTTGGGATCAGGAACCGGTTGCCCGATTAATTTCCACCCCATAATACGTGTTACAATGAAATGACAAATCTTTTGCTTGCTCATTCCTGCAAAGTTATAAAAAATGCGATAGGGCACGTTTCATTTTTGTATCAATTTCTTTGTGTGCCGGATTCCCAATGCTGCCGCAATGAGTATGCTCAATGAGCCGGCAGGCTTTGAAAGAACCGTCTTGCAACGAACGGGCTACTTCATGGTAGGCATCCCTGAACGGCACACCTTGTTGTACCAGCTTGTTCACTTGTTCTACTGTAAAAATTTGATCGTATTTTCCTCCTTCAAAAAGCGTGGTATTGACTTGCAGGTGACGTATCATCAACAAAGTCATTTCCATACAGGAAAACAACGTGTCGATGGCCGGAAACAGCAAATCTTTCAGTACCTGGTAATCCCTGTGGTATCCGTGGGGCAGGTTGGTACAGACCAGGGTTATCTGTCCCGGTAAGCTTTGAATGGTATTTGTCCGGGCTCTGATGAGTTCCCATACGTCCGGGTTCTTCTTATGTGGCATGATACTGCTTCCCGTAGTCAGTGATTCCGGAAAATCAAAAAATCCATAATCGGGCCCCGAATACAGGCAGCAATCGGCAGCCAGTTTGTTCAGTGTTCCGGCTAACATAGCCATGGCAAAGGCAATGGAACGCTCGGTTCTGCCCCGGCTCATTTGTGCCGCTATGCTGTTGTATTTCAACGTGCCAAAACCCAGCAACCGGGTTGTTTCTTCCCGGTCAAGGGGAAAGGAATTCCCATACCCGGCAGCAGATCCCAACGGATTTTGGTTGCACAGTTCCCAGGCGGCAGCCAGTTGGTGGACGTCGTCCACCAACAACTCGGCATATGCCCCAAACCACAAGCCAAAGGAAGAGGGCATGGCCGGCCGGGAATGCGTATAGCCCGGCATCAGGACGTCGGCGTACTCCCGGCTTTTTTCCTGCAGGACCTGGAACAGGCTTTCTGTTTTGGCTGCCAGTTCCCGGCATACATCTTTTAAATACAGGTGGATATCTGTCAGTACCTGGTCGTTGCGGGACCGGCCGGCGTGAATTTTTTTACCTGTGGGACCCAGTTTTTCTGTCAGTTCCAATTCAATGGCAGAGTGGATGTCTTCGGTCCCTTCCGGGATGTGAAACGTGCCTTCCCGGATGCTGCGTTCAATATCTTTCAGGGCATCAAGCAACTGCTCCGTTTCCGGAGCGGTTAGCAGGCCGGTTTTTCCCAGCATCTGTACATGTGCTGCCGATCCTTTTACATCGTAGACAGCCAGACGTTTATCCCACTGCAGGTCGTTGCCTACGGTGAAATCTTTTACTTCTTGCGGCATCTGCGTGCCTTTGTTCCAGAGTGTTTGCATTGGAGTAGTGTTTGCTTGTTTTGGTAATCAACTACAAGACGAGCCGGGAGAGTAGTTTTTGGTAACCACGTACTCCCTGCTCCAATTCATGCAGGTATATAAATTCATCAGGAGCATGCGAGCGGGAAGAACAGCCGGGACCTATTTTAAGAGCCGGGCATGCCAGCCGCATCCAGTCAGAGGAGGTGGGAGAAATGTAGGGGACTATTCCGGCTTCCCGGACTGCCCGGAGCAGGGGATGGCCGGCAGGGGTTGCAGAGGCCTTATTTGCCATATTCCGCGGAGTCAGTTTGCCCGGCAGCAACGCGTTGAGTTCGTTCAGGATTTCCGCATTCGTATAGGCGTCTGTAGTGCGTACATCCACCACGTACCTGCACAAATCCGGGATTACATTGTGTTGTGACCCGGCATGGATTTGCGTTACCTGCAAGTGAACGTGTCCCATGGACGGAGATTCTTTTGAAAACCGGAAATTCCTCAACAAAGCAATATCGTCCAGTGCAGCGTACAGTGCATTGACTCCTTCCCCAAGTGCGGCATGGCCGGAACGGCCTGCAGCCGTACCGTCCAGCACCAACAATCCTTTTTCGCCAACGGCGGCCCGCATACCGGTTGGTTCCCCTACCAGAGCACATGTTATTTCAGGAAAATGCGGCAAAACGGACAGTATGCCTTCCGGGGCCGAGGTTTCTTCTCCGGCTGCCAGGACAAGCAGCAGGTTAAACGGCAGGTCTTCCGTGGAGCAGAACGTCCGGGTCATGGTAACTACCGAGGCGCCGGCATCGTTGCTTCCCAATCCGTACAGGCGTTCGTAGCCGTCCCGGTCTTTTTCCGGGGAAGGCGTGAATGGATCCCGGGTATAACCGGCAGCGGGGGCAACGGTATCGTGGTGGGAGCAGAGCATCACTACCGGTTTATCGGTACGGTAGGTTGCTTTTTTTGCTACCACGTTGTTTCCTATACGCTCCACATGAATGCCGGGTTTGGAAGACAGGTATTCTGCCAGCAGACGGGCTGTACCGTCTTCGTTGCCGGACACAGACGGAACGGCCACCAGCCCCGAGAGTAATGCTGTTAATTCTTTCATAGACGTATGCCGGTAGTTCCTACAGTTACATCTTCCACACCGGCGGAGAGGGCTTGCAGGGCTGTTTCAATTTTTGGTATCATACCACCGGTAATAACCCCCCGGCTGCGTAACTTCAGGTACTGTTCCTTACTGAGCATGGGCAGGGGCTCCGGTGAGTCGTTTGAACCGTATATGCCTTCCTTGTCAAATATATAATGCAAACTTACCCGGTAGTAGGTTTTTAGTGCCAGCGCCAGTGAAGAAGCGATGGTATCTGCATTTGTATTGAGCAGTTGTCCGGACCTGTCGCATGTGATGGGAGCAAAGACAGGCACCAGCCCCTCTTCCAGCAACCGTTGGATAAACACCACATGGATTTTTGCGGGATTTATATCGCCCACATAACCAAAGTCCACGGGATGCGGACTTCTTTTTACTGCAGGTATGCAAAATCCATCTACGCCGCTCAGTCCCATGGCTCTGCAGCCGCGCGAGGCAAGGGAGGCTGTCAATGTTTTATTGATCCAGCCGGCATATACCATAACGGTAATGCGCAGGGTGGCCTCATCTGTAATCCTTCTTCCTTCGTACAATTTTACAGGGATGTCCAGGTCTTCTGCCAGCCGGGCAGCCAGGGCTCCTCCTCCGTGAACCAATATTTTGCGTTCTTGGCAACGGCAAAACGAATCCAGGAACTGTTCCAGTGTTTGGGAATTATCTACTACGTTCCCTCCAATTTTAAAGATGTTCAGTTTCATTTCTTTACTGTGATATCAGATGATTTAGTATTTCCTGACATACTGCCTGTGCGGCAATTTCACGATTTGCTGCTTGTTGTATGACCAGGGAACGGGGACCGTCCAATACCCCGTCGCTTACAATCATATTTCTTCGCACAGGAAGGCAGTGCATGAACCACGCATGGTTTGTCAGGTCCATTTTTTCCTGATCTACCATCCAGGAACGGTCTGCATGCAACACCTTGCCGTAATACGGATCCCTGAAGGCAGACCAGTTTTTGGCATAAATGAAATCTGCACCCCGGAAGGCTTCTTCCTGGGAGTATACAATTTCTGCTTCCTTGGTAAAATCTTCCTGCAATTCGTATCCTTTGGGGTGTGTAATCGTAAGCGGGTATCCGGCCGCCAGCACCCATTCTGCAAAAGAATTCGGGACTGCCTGAGGCAGGGCTTTAGGGTGCGGAGCCCAGGTGAGTACAATTTTCGGTTTTTCAACGGTTTTGTACTCCTCAATGGTGATAAGATCGGCATAGCTTTGCAACGGGTGCCGTATGGCACTTTCCAGGCTAATGACGGGTTTTCCGGAATACTGTATGAATTGGTTCAGAATGGCTTCTCCGTAATCCTGTTCTTTTGAATGCAGGCCCGCAAAGGAACGTACACCAATAACATCGGCATAACATCCCATGACAGGTATGGCTTCCAATATGTGTTCCGGTTTGTCTCCATCCATGACCGTACCTTTTTCTGTTTCCAGATTCCATGCTCCTTCGCGGACATCGAGCACAATGACGTTCATACCCAGGTTTTCTGCTGCTTTTTGTGTGCTCAGTCGCGTGCGCAGGCTGGCATTGAAGAAAACAAGCAGCAATGTACGGTGTTTTCCCAGGTCGTAGTTTTTGAACTTGTCTTTTTTTATTTCTGCAGCGGCTGCCATGGCCTTGTCCAAAGAGCCGATATCGTGTACGGAAGTAAAATGTTTCATGGTGGCTTTGATTTTTAGTATGCACTTAAAAGGCGGTCGCTTTCAGATTCAGCCCTGTTGTCTGAGGCAGCCCGGCCAGCAGGTTCATATTCTGGACTGCCGTTCCGGATGCTCCTTTTAATAAATTGTCCAAAATGGAGGTGGTATACAGCATGTTTCCGTGTTTTTCCATATACAACTTGCATTTGTTGGTATTCACCACTTCTTTCAGGCTGATACTTTCTTTAGCAACAGACACGAACGGGTGCCGGCTGTAGTATTCCAGGTACAATTCTGTGGCTTCTTCCTGCGTAAGGGGACATTCCGTATAAACGCCGGCAAATATGCCCCGGGAAAATCCACCCCGCATGGGAACGAAGAAGAGGGAGGGTAGCCGGTTGCCCGCGACAGAAGAAAGGAGGGCTTCCACTTCCGGTACATGCTGGTGGTTGAAGACTTTGTACACAGACACGTTGTTGCTTCTCCAGGCGTAATGGGTAGTATCGGAGGGCAGGGCGCCGGCACCGGTTGCTCCGGTAATGGCGTGAATGTGAATGTCTTTTCTAAGCAGGCCCGCAGCAGCCAACGGCAATAAGGCCAGCTCTATGGCCGTGGCAAAGCAACCCGGATTGGCTATGTTGCCGGCTTTGCGGATGGATGCTGTATACGTTTCCGGGTCTTTGTACGATTCCGGCAGGCCGTAATGAAACAGGCGGCCGCAGGGGCTTTTGGGAACAAACCGGAAATCCCGGCTTAAATCAATAATATGGGAGATATTTTGCGTAGTATGGGTTTGCAGAAACTCCGCCGACCTGCCGTGTCCCAGGCAAAGAAAAAGCACGTCTGTTCCGGTTGGGGGAAGGTCTTTGCTGAAAACAAGATCTGTTTCTCCTGTCAGGTCGCGGTGTACGGAAGCTATTGGTTTTCCGTTTTGAGAATCGCTTAAAACGGCGGTAATCTTTACATCGGGATGGTTGAGTAACAGCCGTATGAGTTCTCCTCCTGTGAAACCGGCTCCTCCGGCAATGGCTACATTGATTGTTTTATTCATGTTTTACTCTTTTTCTTTATTGCGGTGAATTTGAACCGGTAAGGAGAGGATGCGGACAAAACCGGCTACGTCTGCGGCTGTGAAGGCTTCCGTTTTTTCTCCATAATATCCGTAGGTGGAATCCATCAGGTCAAAGGGACTGGTGCACCCCGTAAGCGAGAACGTATAAGGGCGGAGTCGCACAGAAACGGTACCGGTAACACGCTGCTGTGTGTCCTCCAAAAAAGCTTCGATGTTGCGCATGACCGGGTCGGGGTACTGGGCTTCGTGAAGCATCATACCATACCATTGGGAAAGTTGGTCTTTCCAGTACAGTTGCCATTTGCCCAAAACGTGTTTTTCCAGCAGGTGGTGCGATTTGATGAGAATAAGGGGAGCAGCGGCTTCAAAACCTACGCGCCCTTTGAGTCCCACTATGGTATCTCCCACATGGATATCCCGCCCAATGCCGTAGGGGGCGGCTGTTTGGTGCAATGTATGAATCAGCTCAAGGGGTGGCATGGGTACGCCGTTGAGGGATACCGGTTCGCCTTCTTCAAATCCAATAGTCATAACCTCTGTTCCTTCTTTGGTACGTGGTATGGGAAAAGCTTCTTCCGGCAGTTCATCGGCACTATGCAACGTTTCTGCGCCTCCCACACTTGTTCCCCAAATTCCCTGATTGATAGAGTATTTTGACGTTTGCCATGCATAATCAAAACCTTTGCTCCTTAAATAATTTATTTCTTCTGCCCGGCTGAATTTTCCTTCGCGAATGGGGGCAATCACCTGCATGTCGGGGGCCATAATCTGCAGGATGTAATCAAAACGTACCTGGTCGTTGCCGGCTCCGGTACATCCGTGGGCTATGGCATCGGCTCCCTGTTCTTTTGCATACTGTGCCGTTGCCATAGCCTGAAAAGCTCGTTCCGAGCTGACAGACAACGGGTAGGTATTGTTTTTAAGTACGTTTCCATAGATCATGAACCGTAGACATTTGTCATAATACGTCTGTTGTATGTCCAGGGTTTTATGCGATACAGCTCCCAGGTTTTTTGCTTTTTCTTCCAGCCGGATTATTTCTGCTGCAGTAAATCCGCCGGTGTTTACCAGAACGGTATGTACTTCCATACCCTTTTCCCGGGTAAGGTAGGGAATACAAAACGACGTGTCCAGTCCGCCGCTGTAAGCCAATATTACTTTAGTTTTCATACGTTTAAATGTGTTGTTTGAGGGGTTTGTTGTTGCAGGGATATGCTTTTTTTGCTTTGCCTGCGGTGCTCTGCCGGATCATACAGCATGCCCGTACACAGGCACATCAACTGCTTGTTGCGTTGAAGGATGTCGTAATTTCTACAGCCCATACACCCATCCCAAAAGGCTTTGTCCCGGGTAAGGTCAGAGAATGTGACAGGTCTGAAGCCTAGTCTGGAGTTGATCTTCATGATGGCTGCTCCGGTGGTTATGCTGAAAATTTTTGCATCGGGAAACAGTTCACGCGAAAGTTTGAAAATCCTTTTTTTAATGCGGGAGGCAATTCCCAGATGCCTGTAGGTTCGTTCTACAATAAGTCCGGAATTGGCAACAAAAGACTTGTGGCTCCAGGTTTCAATGTAGGAGAACCCTGCCAGCTGTTTGCCATCCAAAGCAATGACAGCTTTGCCGCTTGTTATTTTTTCTCTGATGTATTCTACGGGACGGCAGGCGATACCCGTACCTCTTTCCAATGCGGAATCGTACATCAGCTCGCAAATACGCTCTGCATAGCCGGTATGTCCGGCGTGTGCAACAAGAATGCGTACATTCATTGTCTTAATTCAAAAAAAAAGAGTAATTAAAAAATGGGTTGATAATGCGGAAGTTGGGCATCAGGATGCAGAAGAATTTGCTGCAGCCTACGCCCTTTGTCGGATACGAAGAATATGAAACGATGTTTTCATACAGGTGCAAAAGTAGTACTTCTTGTGAAAAGAAAAAATATTTCCCGTGCAAATCTTTATATTTGCACAAACGTATTGCCATGAAAAAGATGTATTTTTTGTTTTTTGTTCTTGTATTACTAGGTGGAACCATGGAAGCTGCGGGACAGGAAACGGATACCCATGCGGCGTCTCGTATACGATTGCGTGAACACGTAACGTTTCTGGCATCCGATTCTCTTGGTGGAAGGCTTATGGGTACAGAAGGCAATCTGATTGCAGGAGAATACATTGCCGGATGTTTTGCAGATATAGGACTGGAAGAGTATAACGGAACAAGTTATTTTCATTATTTCCAAGTAGAAATTCCTTCTGCCGTGCGGGATGTTCCTTGGGCTGTTGTTGAAGGTTGCAACGTGATTGGTGTGTTGCCCGGAACGCATGCTTACCTAAAGAACGAATTTATTGTAGTAGGGGCTCATTACGACCACCTGGGTACAGCTACGGGACGGGAAGGGGCGGTTGACACCATTTATAACGGAGCAGACGACAATGCATCCGGTACGGCAGCCCTTATAGAACTGGCGCACTTGTTAAAAGAACAGGGAGGGTTGGACCGTACGGTGGTTTTTGTAGCTTTTGACGGAGAAGAGCAGGGGTTGCTGGGTTCTGCTAAATTTCTGGAAGACGCCTTGTTCCCGGAACATAAGATATGTGTGATGCTAAGCCTGGATATGGTGGGGTATTACAGAAAATCCGGAGTGCTTAAAGTGTTGGGAACAGGAACGTTGAAAGATGTTCGAAAATGGATGCCCCGTTCCGGAAACATAAAGGTGAAGCACATTTCTTTTGAAAGTTCTCCGGTAAGCGCCACAGATACCCGTTCTTTTGCAGTTAAAGAGATACCTACTTTGTTCCTGACCACAGGTTTGGTTTCTCCTTACCACAAAGTAACAGATCATGCCGATTTGATTGATTACGACGGATTGGCAGGTGTGGCCGGATATACCCGGGATCTTACAACAGCTCTGTCCAATTATTCTTTTTTGTCATCTTCAGGAAAATATGCTGTAATTCATCATGTTCCGGAGAATTCTTTTCATGTGGCGCCTTCTGTGCACATGGGACAGAACCGGCTTATCCCGTCAAGGGGTGTTTTGCAGGGGAAGCCTGCCTTTTATATGTCGGCAGGAGCCGATTTTCGTTTCTTGTGGAGGGGTTTTCTGGAATTTGGTCCCGGTTTGTATTTGGAACACTTCAACTTACATCATGCTCTGGAGGTCGGGGGATCGTCTAAAAACAGAATACAAACCCTGGCTTTGAACACTCCGTTTACGTGCCGTGTTTATTTTCCGGAATTCAACAAATTGCCGGTTGGGGTGTACGCTTCGTCATCTGTTTATTACAGGTATTACCTGGCAACAAGAACCCGTGAACCGGATACAGACTACCTTTCCATCTTACGCCGTCATGAAGGAGGAGTGGGATTTGGCCTGGGGTTAAGGGCTGCTTCTTTTCAGCTGGGGTATGAACTGAAATGGGGTATCTCAGGGCTTTTTAAAAAGGATGCTTTTGAAGATTACAACGTCAGAAACCGTACACAAGCTGTTGTGTTTTCCTATTTTTTCTAAACAGAATCCGGCTAATAGGCCAGGGGATTGGCAGCAGAACCTTTTGTGGTAATGATGATTACTCCGTTGGCACCGCGCACTCCGTACAGTCCGCCGTCTTTTTGTACTTGTATGGACTGGATGCTGTAAACATCAAGAAACGAGTTAACTACGGAAAAAGAATCATAGGCCATCCCATCAATTACAATGAGCGGTTCTGTTCCGCTTTTGATAGAATTGATTCCCCTGATATTAGCTGTCATCCCGCTGGGACCCATTGAAATATACAAACCGGGGATTTGTCCGCTGAGCAATTCTGCCAGGTTTCTTGCGGGATGCTTTTTAAGCAATTCCGGTACGTTTTCAATCGTATTGGAAGGATTGGCTCTAAGATTAACTACCTCTTTTCTGTCCTGGACACGAAAACGTGTTTTGCTTCTTACCGTGATTTGCACAGAGTCCGTTCCCTTACAGGGAATATGGGTTTCACCAATATTTGGCAGAAAGACAATAAGAGAATCTGCATCCGAGACGGCTTCCAGTTCTACCAGACCTTTCTCGTTGGTTACAAACGCTGATCCCCGGCTTGCTACTGAAACTACAAGTCCGGGAATGGGCTTGCCCTTTCTGTCAACAACCTTTACACTATAGGGCCGTAAAGTGTCTTGCGCAGATGCAGAAAGGACAACGCACAATACTGTACATAAGGTTAACCATTTTTTCATAGATGTAAATTTAATAAAAATTATATCTTTGTCGGCATTATTGTTGTATGTTTATTGAAAAATCATTTGCCATGAAGAATTCCTTGCTCACTCTGGAACATATTTATACCAACAGTATCCATACATATGCAGATAAAACAGCCTTCTCTCTTTATAAAGGAGAAACGCTAACCTATGGTGAGTTTGGCAAACAAGTTGAACAGGTAAGGCAGCAATTGTTGCAGGCAGGTATGCAGAAAGGAGACAAAGCTGCTTTGCTGGGTACCAGCATGCCCAGCTGGAACGTTTGCTATTTTGCGGCCGTTACTTTGGGTATTGTGATTGTTCCCATACTGCCTGACTTTTCGCCGGATGCGTTGAATGCTATTATTAAACATTCAGAATCCAAAGCGCTTTTTGTTACGGACAAATTGTACGCGAAAGTGTCTAAAGAAACCCGGGAAGAACTGGATATTATCATCCGCCTTGCCAATTTACAAGCCGTTGGCGGACGGGCTCTTCATGCAGAAAACCAGGCAACGCAGGCTGCTGTTCCCCAACCGGAAGATCTGGCGGCTATCATTTATACTTCCGGAACCACTTCTTCGCCCAAAGGAGTTATGCTTACCCATAGAGCACTGTGTGCCCAGCTGCATATGCTCAGGACATTGATTGAACTCGTACCGGAAGATGTTTTTCTTTCAATTTTACCGCTTTCCCATACGTATGAATGTTCGCTGGGGATGCTGTATGCGTTCATGTGGGGTTGCTCTGTTGTTTACCTGGGGGTGCCTCCCACAACTACCAGCATGCTTCCGGCTCTGAAGGAAGTACGTCCTACGATTATGCTTACCGTTCCCCTGATCATGGAAAAAATTTATACCCGTCAGGTGTTTGCCCGGTTTACCAAGACCAGGCTTATGAAAATGGTATATAAAATTCGGTTTATACGTCGTATTCTGCACCGGATTGCCGGTAAGAAACTGATGAGCACCTTTGGCGGAAGGATACGTTTCTTTGGAATAGGAGGTTCTAAAATCAACGCTGCAACAGAGAAATTCCTGCGGGATGCCCGGTTCCCGTATTCTATCGGGTATGGGTTGACAGAAACGGCTCCTCTCATAGCCGGTGCAGTACATCCCAATACATTTTTGCAATCTACAGGGCCTGTAATGAAAGGTATTGAGGTACGGCTGGCTGATAAGAACCCGGAAACAGGAATTGGTGAGTTGCAGGTAAAGACACCTTGTATTATGGAGGGGTATTTTAAAAATCCGGAGGCAGACAGCGAAGCTTTCACAGAAGACGGCTGGTTCAGTACTAAAGATTTGGCCATGATGGACAAGAACGGCCGCCTTTTTATCAAAGGTCGTGTGAGCAATATGATTGTGGGTTCTTCGGGTGAAAATATTTATCCCGAGGATATTGAAAGTATATTAAATCAGCACGAGCTTGTTACGGAATCTTTAGTAGTACAACAAGAAGGAAAACTTGTGGCTCTTGTATATTTTCAGGATCTGAAAGAAGACCTTAGGGAGCATATTGCTGAAGTGTACTCAGAAATTATGGAGTTTGTCAACAGCAAGGTGGGCAAAATGTCACGGATTACGCGCATTCAGGAACAGAAATACGAATTTGAAAAGACCCCGACCCTTAAAATCAAAAGGTACTTATATACAGAAGTTATGAAAAGCAAAGGAAAAAGGGAGAAGGTTGGTCTTTAACTTGTAATAAGGGCCTGAAAGATACTATCTCCGTTCCTTTTTCCCTCGACGTACCGGCTTTGGGGTTCCACTGCTGCTGTAAACAGATCTACGGACTGGGCAAACCGTGCCTCGGCATTGAAATTTATCTGAAAGGAGGTTGTCGTTTGTGGAACAGGTTGCTTTTTGTGCAGGCAATCCATAGCCCATTCCATGTATTTGGCACTGTTCATGTGCGCATTCATGTCCGTATCTGAATAGCGGACTTCTCTTGTTTCTGCGAACACCAATTCATGGGAAGGAACGGGTATTTTTTCACAGGGCTTTTCCAGGGCGTGCCTGAGGGGTTGTTGCTGTACGGCAGCCGGACCAAAAAAATGCTGAGGTCTTTGTATGCGACGGGTTTTCGTATGGATGATCAGCCAGGAGCTGGTGGCCCGCACCAACACTTCTTTTTCATCTGCCGTTAAAATTAAGAAATCCCTGAAAGAAAAAATGCCGTCGGAACCTTTGTGCCAGGTATCGATTACAACACGTTCCCTCCATACGGGAGGGCGTACACAAACTGCTTTTATACGGGATAGTACCCAGATACTTTCTTTTTCAATCAGTTGATCGTAGCCAAAACCCAAATTAAGGGCATCCAGATTGGCCAGTTCCTGGACAAAATTCAAAAAAGCAAAAGGCTTCAGATTTTTTGCAGCATCTGCTTCATAACACGCTATGGTCCTGCTTTGCTTCATACGATGAGATTTTGCCAATTCTCAGGCTATGCCGGCCCTCTTGAAAGGTCGCATCCAGCCATGCTTTAACAATGGTTCTGGCGTATTCGGGAGCCACCACCCTGGAACCGAATGCCAGGACATTGGAGTTGTTGTGTTCTTTGGATAAACGGGCCGAGAAGGGTTCGCTGCAGACAGCAGCCCGGATTCCTTTAACTTTGTTGGCGCTGATGGATATGCCAATTCCCGTACCACACATCACAATGCCTCTGTCACATTCTCCCCGCGCAACAGCTTCTCCCACAGCAATGCCAAAATCGGGGTAGTCGACTCTTTCTTCACTGTAGGTACCCAGGTCAAGGATTTGGTACCCCAGTTCTGTCAAGTATTCTTTAATGTTCTCCTTTAACGAAAAGGCTGCATGGTCGCAGCCCAGTGCAATTGTATCCATAATGATTTGTTTGTAGTACAAAACTACAATAAAATTTGTATTTTTGTTACTTATGAAATCACAACACATAGGAGCCCTTGCCCTTGCCATTGCGGTGGTAATTTTGGGATTGTTGCTCAAACAGGGGCTTACCAGCTTTTCCGGAAAGGAGAGGACGGTCAACGTAAAAGGTTTGTCTGAAATGGAGGTACCTGCAGATAAAGTAACCTGGCCTTTGGTTTACAAAGAGATTGGAAACAACTTGCAGGATCTGTATGTAAGAATAAACAAAAACAACAAGGTTCTGACAGAATTTCTTATATCGCATGGTATCGATGCGGAAGAAATTGGTATTAACGCTCCCGAGATTATTGATATGAGTGCAGAACGGTACTCCACATCTCCGGCACCCTACCGGTACAATGTAACATCTGTGGTAACCGTCAGTTCTTCAAAGGTTGACCTGGTAAGGAAGTTGATAAGCGACCAGGGAGAATTGCTGAAACAGGGCATTGCCATCATTGGAGGGGAGTACCGCTACAATACGGTATATACTTTTTCGGGGCTTAACCAGATTAAGCCGCAAATGATTGAGGAGGCTACCAGAAATGCCCGCGCCGCAGCCGAAAAATTTGCCCAGGACTCGGAGAGCAAATTGGGGAAAATCAAAAATGCTTCGCAGGGGCAATTTACCATTACGGATCGGGATGAGAATACACCCTACATCAAAAGAATCAGGGTGGTTACGACAGTAAACTATTATCTGAAAGATTAGCACTATGAAAAAAACGTTCCTTTTATGCTCGCTGATGGCCATCAGCTTGTTTTCCTATGCGCAGACACTGGACGCCAATGTACTGCAAGAACTGCGTACCGGTTTTGTCAAAGACAGCCGCGACGTGGCCCTTCAAAACGTACTGACGGGAGATGCCAACATTACTAAAAATGCAAAAAACCGGGAAGTCGCAGGCAAAACAGATCATTTCTTCAAATACAGGGTGCCTGTGAAAGGCATAACAAATCAATACAGTTCCGGCAGGTGCTGGATGTTCACTTCATTGAATGTATTGCGTCCGGAAGCCCGGGAGATGCTTCAGACAGATGCCTTTGCCTTTTCTCACAACTATCTGTATTTCTGGGATATGTTGGAAAAATCCAACCTTTTTCTGGAGAACATTATCGCGACGGCTCACAAAGACATGGATGACAGGGAAGTGACCGTGTTTTTCTCTTCTCCGGTTGCCGACGGAGGCGTTTGGAATCTCTTTTACAACCTGGCGGAAAAATACGGAGTAGTTCCGGAACAAGTGATGCCCGAGAGCGAACATTCAAAGAATACACGTCAAATGGTTTCCATACTTAACGAACGGCTCCGGGGCGGCGGGTATGCACTACGAGAAATGGCAGCGAAGGGAGTTCGTGAAAAAGAGCTTAGGGAGGAAAAAACTACGGTTTTAAAAGATATATACCGTGTGTTGGTTTTGTGTCTGGGAGAGCCTCCTGCAGAGTTTTCATACAGGTACAAAAACAAGCAGGGAGAAACGGTTACCCTGCAAACAACGCCGTTGGAATTTTACAAGAGTCTTGTGAAAAGTGATTATACGCCGGCCGACTATATTATGATTATGAACGACCCAACGCGTGCGTATTACCGTGTATATGAAATCAAGAATTACAGGAATACCCTGGAAGGTATCAACTGGGTGTATTTAAACTTGCCCAACGATCAGATTAAACAGGCTGCCCTGGCTTCCATTAAAGACAACGAACCCATGTACACTTCCTGTGATGTGGGTAAGCAGATGGACCGGGAAGCCGGAATTCTGGATGTGAACAATTACGATTACGAGTCGTTGCTGGGTATTACCCTGTCCATGGACAAAAAAGCCCGGATTCTGACACGGCAAAGCGGTTCTGCTCATGCCATGCTGCTGATTGCCTGTGATACAGATGAAAATGACGTGCCTGTTAAATGGGAATTTGAAAACAGCTGGGGTCAGGCTTCAGGGAACAAAGGGTACCTGACCTTTACAGATACCTGGTTTGATGAATATATGTTCCGTTTTGTAATTCATAAAAAGTACCTGAGTCCGGAAGCAGTCAAAGCCCTTTCTTCGAAACCGATTTTACTCCCTGTATGGGATTATATGTTTTAGCTTATGAAAAAAATAACATCCGTTCACACCCCCTCGGCTCCGCCGGCACTGGGGCCTTATTCACAAGCCGTTGCTAGTGGAGGTTTTTTATTTGTATCCGGTCAGCTGGGCCTAGATCCGGCTACCGGAAAATTAGCCGGACCTTCCAAAGAAGAAGAAATAGAACAAGTATTTAAGAATGCAGGTCATATTCTGGAAGCTGCAGGCTGCCGTTTTGAAGACGTGGTCAAATGCACCGGGTTTCTTACAGACATAGCTGATTTTCCTTTGTTCAATACTATCTACGCTAAATATTTTCGGGAACCGTTCCCGGCCCGGGCTGTTTTTGAGGTAGCGGCACTACCTGTAAAAGGAGCGGTGGCTGAACTGGAAATAATTGCCAAAATGACTGATAATCTGTCAATGTGACCGATTGATTGCCCGGTGTAGCGTAAGGTATCCTTTTTGTAATAGTTAGTGTTAGAAAAGAATAAGTCTAACAATTAATTATGGAGGATAAAATTATGTTACCAATTATCAGAAGAACACCCAATTGGTGGCCCTCGTTATTTAATGAAATTTTTGAAGACGAAGGTTACAGAAGGGTTGCAGGATACACTTCACCTGCAATCAACGTTATAGAAAACGAAAAAGATTATAAAGTAGAAGTCGCTGCTCCGGGTATGACAAAAGAAGATTTTTGCATTCGCCTGGACCAGGAAGGCCGTCTGATCATTTGCATGGAAAAGAAAGTTGATTCCTCTGAGAGGAGCAAAGACGAAAAATACCTCAGACGTGAGTTCTCGTACTCGCATTATGAACAAGCTTTCCTGTTGCCTGAAGATATTCTGAAGGACAAGATAACAGCTGCCATGGAAAACGGAGTATTGAACATCACCATTCCCAAAGACATGAAATCTCCGGCTGTACCCAAGGAGTACACCATTCAGATTAAATAAAAGAGCAAGTGATGCGTAAATAAAAGAGCCGGCTAAACAGGTTGTTTGGCCGGCTCTTTTTTACTTGGTAGTCAAATTTTTACTTGATAGTCAAATATATCAGAAGGGAGGCAAAGTATTCTATGCCGTATGAAAAATGGTCTTCTGTGCTTGTCATTAGGGTTACGCGGTTGCTTTTTTTCCTGAAATTGTTGTACATCTCTTCTGCAATGGTAAAGGGAGCCACAGCATCGTTTACAGAATGGACGATGGTCATGGGAGCTTTGGGTGCCCAGCCGTCAAGTACGGAGTGCAACCTCAGGCAGGAATCTACCTTGTTCAGGTGGACATTCCCTTCCGGAGTAAAGAAATCCGGATGCATGTAAGTATCCATTTCCGGCGCCAGAAACTCTTTCATTTCATGCGAAAGGTATTTGCGTGAAAGCCAATCGTCCATATTGGCAAGCAAGGGGTCAATGAAAATTTGGGAATAGTCCAGATTCAAGTCGTACCAAAAGTTCATAGAGACAAACATGTATGGTAAAAATGCAAATTCACACCGGCGGTGTTCCTTGTAAAAATCAACTGCCCTCCCCAAATCATAGACACCACCACCGGGATACGAGTGTACTATTTCAAACTTTTGTGGTATTTGTTGTTCTATGTGTCGGTGCAACGCCACAACGCCCATTCCTCCCATAGAATAACCGGCAAGGGTTACTTTTTTGGGGAAAGTCCGGCCAATAGATTGAAAATATTCTGCAGCAGCTAAATGCAGGTCATAGGACACTTGTCCCGTATTGTCCGAATACAGGAAAGGATATTCAACATGATCACTCACGCCGTATCCAACCAGATCGGGAATGATTATGGTATATCCAAAAAAACCCAAAACTCCTTCAAAAGTGAGCATGATTTCGCTCCCTATCGTGGATTTATCAATTTTTGCAGAGGGGAAAAAATGTACTACTCCTTTGGAGCGTTGGCCCACAGGTTCTACAATAAGCCCCGAGGCAAGGATGTCATTCCCCCGGGGGTCTTTTGTCATATAGGAAATAGCGGTACTGTGTACAGTGCGTGTTGAATCCAGCAAGTCTATAAACTTGAACAGGTTTTCGTTACTTCCTATATCAATAGGGTACACGCTTAAGAGCGCATCTTTTAGCTGTACCAGGGTAAAGGTACTGTCACGCAGCACTTCTTTGAAATATTTGGGCTCGGGAATGTTGGTGTCTTCCGGCGTTTCCATAATCCTGTCACAGGAATACAAGCCGATAGCAACCATACAGATAAGGAACAGAATTCTTGGTTTTTTCACGGGCAACGTTTTAGAAAAATTTTACAATAAATTATTAAACAAAGGGGGAACTGCTACCGGTGTATTTTTTAATTGCTTCAGTTTTGCGATTCCCTCCGGGGTCAATTCAAAGTGCATTTTTCTACGGTCCTGGGTGCAAAGCGACCGGCTGATCCATTTATGTGATTCAGCCGATCTCAGCACCTTGGATGTATGTGAAGCTGAAAATCCTGTTCTTTCTGAAATGTCAGATGCAGAGAGGGCTCCTTCGGCATGATCTCCCAGCAGGCAAAGCAACATGGCTTCGTTCAAGGACAGGGAATGCGTGCGAATCAGGTCCTTTTCAAAATCATTAAAGGCCTTCAGGACATCTTTCATAAGGCAGATAGAATTGGTCATGTTTCTGCTTGCTACTACATTAAATAAACAGATTGACATCTGATTGAACAGCGCGGTTCATGTACGTTGCTACACCGCCAATAGTAACTTCATCCAGCATTTCTTCCTTGGTAACACCCATAACATCCATGGACATCTGGCAGGCGATGAATTCCACCCCGTTCTCCAGTGCCTGACGGCGAAGATCTTCCAACGAGTCAATACCACGGATTTTCATGATGTGGCGCATCATACGACTACCGGCACCAAACATATTCATCTTTGATAGTTTCAAAGAACCGCTATGCGAAGGTAACATCATTCCAAACATTTTCCCAAAGATATCTTTTGACACCCTCGGCTTTTTTGTTTTTTTAATCACATTCAATCCCCAGAAGGTAAAGAAAATACTTACTTTTTCGCCTGTTGCGGCAGCTCCGTTTGCTAAAACAAACGTGGCGAGTGCTTTGTCCAGGTCATCACTGAACATGATGAGTGTTTTTCCTTTGGGACCGGCTTGTACTACCGGGCCGGCGGAAACACTGCTTTCCGATTTCTTTTCCACTACTGCCCGGAAAATTCCTTTGCTGTTGGTTTGCTCAATAAGGGTGTTGCCAGTAGTTTGACACCAGGCTTTTACGTCCCGTTCAAAACCCGGGTCGGTGGCGCTGATTTCTATTCTTTGTCCCGGTTTTATGGCATCAATGTTTTTCTTGATTTTCAAAATGGGGCCGGGGCATTGCATACCGGTAGCATCAATAGTTATGGTATTGACTTCTATACTGGCCGGGCTGGGGTGGGCTACAGAATCCGGTTTTACCAGCGGGTCACCGGAGTCGCTGTACGACGACGTGAATGCAGGTTGGATGGGAACGGATTCCAGTTCAGATTCTGCTGCGGCCTCGTAGGTTTTGTAACCGCCGCTCAAGTTGTACACTTCTTTATACCCGTGTGCAGACAAAATGTTGGAAGCCAGGTACCCGCGAAGACCTACCGCACAAAATACGTACACCGGTTTGTCTTTGGGAACTTCGTCCAAACGTTCCCTGAGTTCATCCAGGGGAATGTTAACAGACCCTTTGATGGTACCAATTTCGTATTCTTCCGGAATGCGCACGTCCAGTTTAAAGACTTCTGCATCGTTTGCATGTTGCATTTCTCTCCAGTAAAGAGGTTTCATTTTTCCGCAAAGGATGTTGGAGGCTACGTACCCGGCAATGGCTACCGGATCTTTAGCCGATGAAAAAGGCGGCGCATACGCATGCTCCAGAGTCATTAAATCATATATGGTTCCTTTGTTTTTTACTACTTGTGCCAGGACGTCTATACGTTTATCCACCCCATCAAACCCAACCACTTGTCCGCCGTACAATTGCCCGGTGGACGGGTCAAAGGTGATCTTAATACTCAGCGGAAGGGCGTTGGGGTAATACCCTGCATGGGCATTGGAATGGGTAGTGGCCGTCAGGTACGGTATGTCCAGTTGTTTGAGTTTTTTAGCGGCAAGTCCCGTAGCGGCTACCGTAATATCAAAAACCTTAGCAATGGAAGTACCAATGGAACCTTCATAACTGATTTTGTTACCAAACACCATATTGTCGGCTACAATCCTTCCTTGCCTGTTGGCCGGCCCTGCCAGGTAATTCAGCCAGGGTTCCTTCGTTATGGGATGCGGGAACTCTATGGCATCACCTACGGCATAAATATCTTTTTCGGAGGTCTGCAGGAATTCATTTACATAAATTCCACCTCTACTGCCTATTTGAAGTCCTGCTCCTTTGGCAAGTGCAGTCTCGGGTCTTACTCCAATGGAAAGAATAACGATATCTGCTTCCAATGAACTTCCGTTGTTCAGCTCTACTCGGATGGCAGGGTCGGGGCCGTGGAGAGGTACAAAGCCTTTTACGGCCTGGTTCAAATACAGCGATATGTTTTTTTGATACAAATGTTGGTGAACGAGTCCTGCCATGGAAAAATCAATGGGAGTCATCACCTGGTCAGCCATTTCTACAATAGACACTTTGGCACCTGCTTCGTGTAGGTTTTCCGCCATTTCCAACCCAATAAATCCGGCACCAACTACAACAGCCCGGCGAATGGGATGGGATTTCATGTAGGCTTTGATATTGTCTGTATCATCTACATTTCGCATAGTAAAGATCCCTTCGGAATCTATGCCCGGCAGGGGAGGCTTCACGGGATTGGCTCCCGGGGACAACAGCAGTTTGTCGTAACTTTCCTTATACTCCTCTCCGTCGGCAGTCCGGACGGTAATAAGGTGTTTTTCCGGGTCAATGGCAATGACCTCTGAATTGATACGAACATCCATATTAAAACGGGTACCAAATGTTTCGGGAGTCTGGACAAATAAGTTTTCCCTGTCTTTGATAACACCTCCAATATAGTAAGGCAATCCGCAGTTTGCATAGGAAATGTATTTTCCTTTTTCGAACATGATGATTTCTGCATTTTCATCATTTCTTCTGATTCTGGCCGCAGTTGTAGCGCCTCCAGCAACGCCACCAATTATGACATGTTTCATGGGTTTGAATTTTGTAGTAAGTATTGAAATATTTAGTTCACATATTAAATAATTGACAAAGGTAATAGTTTCCTATGGAAATTAAAAAATTATGTAAAAAGTACTACTTTTGACTTTCTAAATACCCGGATTATGGAATTTGAAAGTTCTCAAATCTTACTTGCCTTTGCCTTAACGCTTTTCGCAGGCTTATCTACAGGAATAGGCTCTTTGGCAGCGTTGCTGACTAAAAAAACCAACACCAATTTTTTATCTGTTTCCCTGGGGTTTTCAGCCGGTGTTATGGTGTATATCTCTTTTATGGAATTGATGCCCGGAGCCCGGGAGGTATTGAGTGACCTGTATTTGGTTCTTTCTTTTTTTGGGGGTATCGCTTTTATTGCCATTATTGACTTTCTTATTCCAGAGGATGAAAACCCCCATGAAGTGCATTTGTCGGAAGACATGCAGGAAAGAAAAAGGCTCAAAAGAATGGGAATCATGCTTGCTTTGAGCATTACCATTCACAATTTTCCGGAAGGAATTGCCGCTTTTATGTCGGGTCTGAGAAGTCTGGATGTGGGCATCCCCATTGCACTGGCTATTGCCATTCATAATATTCCGGAAGGTATTGCCGTTTCTGTACCCATTTACCATGCTACCGGGAGCAGGAAAAAGGCTTTTTGGTTTTCCTTTCTTTCAGGCCTTGCCGAGCCGTTGGGAGCCCTGGTAGCCATGCTGGTCTTGTTTCCTTTTTGGACACCGCAGATGGAAGGAGTTGTCATGGCAGCTGTTTCCGGAATTATGGTCTTCATTTCCATTGACGAATTGTTGCCGGCAGCGGGGCGTTTTGGAAAACACCACCTGTCCATCATGGGGTTTATTGCCGGTATGGCCGTTATGGCCGTCAGCCTGTTGCTGCTGTAAGATTGACTGCTTATGAGAGGAGAAACCATTGCCCTGGGAGTAGCTGTCTTTTGGACGCTGAGTGCGCTGTTTTTTGAACATGCCGGGAAGAGGCTGGGCTCTGTCAACCTGAACCTGATCCGCCTGGTTTGTGCTTTTTTGATGATTGGCCTGACGTTGCTCCTTTTCAGCGGAAATTTCCTGCCGGTGGGGGCAGACAAGGCCACGTGGTGGTGGATGTCTTTATCGGGTCTTGTAGGGTTTGTGATGGGGGATTACTTTCTTTTTGCATCCTACAACCTGATTCAGGCTCGTTTTTCCCAGCTGATTATGACGCTGGCTCCGCCTTTTGCTGCGGTGTTTGGTTTTTTGTTGTTGGGGGAAAAAATGTCCTGGATGGCACTGGCCGGTATGTTGTTGACCCTTACGGGTATTTCCATTTCCATTCTTAGAAAGCAAAACGGAACAAATACCCACAAACTGCGTATGCAGCTGCCCGTTAAAGGCGTGCTCTTTGCGTTGGTAGGAGCCTTGGGGCAGGGGGTGGGTATTGTGCTGAGCAAGCAAGGCATGCTGGCGTATGAAAAAGTGTACCAACCGGCCAACGCTCTTTATATTCCCTTGGCAGCCACGCAAATGCGGACTATTACAGGCATGGTGTTGTTTGCATTGATAATCCTGATAAAAGGGGATACGAAGCGTTTTGTTGGCTCGTTGAAAGACAAAAAAGCCGTACGGAGTGCTGTTACAGGTTCTGTGTTTGGTCCTTATATAGGGGTTACTTTGTCTTTGATGGCCGTGCAGCATGCCAATACAGCGGTGGCTTCTACCATTATGGCCACGGTACCCATCCTGATTTTGCTGCCCGAGTATTTCTTTTTAAAACGCAGAATTACCTGGGAGCAGGTGGTGGGGGCTGTGTTGAGTGTGGGCGGGGTAGCGTTGTTTTTTCTTTAACTCCGTGACGTATATCATAAAACCAAACACCAGCGTGCTTACCAGGGTCTCGCCAAAGAAATAGGCGCTTTCATCCCACACGTTCAGACCGGCCAGCACGGGAGCTGCGCTCAGGTGATGCAACAGTTGCTGAAACAAGGCAAAGGCCAGTTTGTAAAGAAGAATGCCCGGGAAAAAGACAGCAAGCGATACGTACAGGTGTGTCAGCGGGCTTTTCTCTTGTATTCCCTGTAGGCACAAAATGGGAAGCATGTTGCATACCCCCTGGAGGAGTATGGCAGCTACCGGATTTACAACCAGATGCATAGCCTCGGCAGGGATGACAAACAACGTAATCAGTTTGATGCCGGCTGCCAGTACAGAAACAAGCACGGCGTGGTAAATTTTTCCGGTTTGCTTAAAGGTGTAGTACATGCACAAGATGCCTACGGGCATCAGCAAAGCACCGGCAACCGGCAGGGTTACCAAATGGAGCAGGTAACCACAGACAAGCTCCGTTACTCCCCACAGGGTACCGAACAGGAGCGTAATTCTTGTGTTTTTAAACCAGTTTTCCATAAGCAGAGGCACACATTACAATTCTTTCTTTTGTGGCCGGTATATCCAGAATCACTGGCCGGCCGGCATAGGCACTCAGGGCATTTTTAATGGCCAGCCATACAGACAAACCATAAATCAGGGGAGGCTCCCCAATGGCCCTGCTGCCCAGAATTCCTCCTTTAAAAGGATTCCCGGGAAAAGGATGAATTCTGAAATCTTCCGGGATGTCGGCTATTCCCGGTATTTTATACGTGTCGGGGCCGGATGTAAGCAGGATTCCCCGGTTGTTGTGAATCAATTCTTCCAACGTAACCCAGCCCATTCCCTGGACAAAGGCACCGGCAATCTGGCCCTTGTCAATGGCCCAATCCAAAGAGTCTCCCACATCGTGGAGAATGTCTGTCCTTACGATTCGGAAAGCCCCGGTAAGCATGTTCACTTCTACTTCTGTGAGTGCCATGCCGGTCACATAGTAATAGAACGGTTTTCCCTTACATGTGGCTTTGTCAAAAAATATCCCCGGTGTCTTGTAAAATGCCTGCTCACTCAAACTGATTTGGGCCCTATGTGCTTTCTGTACCAGGTCATGCAGGGGGTACTTTATGTCCGGTTTGTTTTTATCGTACACCAGAGAATTTTCCCAAACGATAGAACGGAGGGGTATGTTGTACGTGGTGACAATGAAATCGTTCAGTCGTTTTTTTAACCGGTCAATGGCCTTCTTGATGGCATGTCCGTTCAAATCAGATCCTGTAGAAGCGGCCGTAGCCGAGGTGTTGGGAATGACCATGGTATTGACCGGGTAGATGCGGATGGCCTCTTTTTTCAGACCGAATTCCCGGCTCGCCACGGTTTTCATTTTATCGTACAGCCCCTGACCCATTTCCACACCGCCCTGGTGGATGGTCATGGACCCGTCTTTGTACAGGTTGACAAGGGCTGCTCCCTGGTTCAGGAAGGTAGTGGTGTAAGAAATACCAAATTTGACGGGCACCAGCGCCAGACCTCTTTTGGTAAATTTATTTATCCTGTTGAAATCGGCAGCTGCCTGCTTTCTCTTTTCGTAATCGGAGGATGTAAGCAGCTGATTCAAAATGGCTTCCAGCACGTTTTCTTTCACAACCTGCCCGTACGGCGTAACGTTTCGGCCCTTTTTTGCGTAGAAATTTCTTTGTCTTACCAGAGCCGGGTCCAACTCCAGGGCAGCTGCCACCTCTTCCATAATATGCTCAATTACGGCAATGGCCTGCGGGGCACCAAAACCCCTGAGGGCTGTATTGGAAGCTTTGTTTGTTTTGCAGGGGTAGATGTCCGATTGGATGGCAGGGATGTAGTAGGCGTTGTCCAGATGCAACATGCACCGTTCCAGAATGGCGTACGACAAATCTGAACAATAGCCGCAGTCAAACAGAAAACGGCTGCTGTACGCCGTAAGCAACCCTTCGTTCGTATAGCCTGCTTTGTAATATACCACGGCCGGGTGTCTTTTGCCCGTAAATACCATATCTTCCCTTCTGTCCAGCACCATACGCACAGGTCTGTTGCAAGCAGTAGCCAGTAGCGCACTCCAAACGGCACACCAGGTGCTTTGCGTTTCTTTTCCTCCAAAGCCGCCGCCAATCACATGTACCGTCACCTCTACTTTTGAGGCTTCTATGTTCAGTACTTTGGCAACGGCGAGTTGGTTGGCCGTGGGGTCTTGTGTACCCGAGGTAATACGCAGGCTGCCATCGGGCAGGGGAAGGGCCAGGGAGCCTTGTGTTTCCAGGTAAAAGTGTTCCTGTCCTCCAATTTCCAGCTTGCCTTCCACGGTATGGTCTGCCGAGGCAAAGCCGCTCCCGGTATCGCCTCGTTCCATATGCAGGGGGTTGAAAAGGAAGTCTCGGCTTTCAAAAGCCACTTGCGGGTCCAGCACCGGCGGAAGTGCTTCTATCCGGATTTTTACCTTTTCCATGGCTTTTTTGGCACAGGCTCTGTTGTCGGCAGCTACCAACAAAACAGCCTGTCCGGCATACTCCACCTTACCTGCGGCAAGAACGGGTTCGTCCTCGGCCACCGGTCCCATAGAATTCACTCCCGGAATGTCTTTAGCAGACAGAATAGCATGTACACCCGGGCATTGCAGGGCTTCTGTTATATCTATTTCATGGATGATCCCGTGAGCTACGGGGCTGGGGAACACAAACCCGCAAAGCAGGTTGTGCGGCTTGTCCAGATCGTCCAGAAACAGGGTTGTGCCCCTTACGTGTGTTTCCAATCCTTTATCTGTCATGATTTCTTCCATGTGTTTCTAAAAAACAGCTTACCAGCAAATGGGAAGCTACCTTCATTCTGTAGCCGGCAGAGCCTCTCACGTCGCTTATGGTGGAAAAGAGTTGCGGCATGAGGGCCGAGGCCCCGGCGAACGTTTCTTCCGAGAAAGGCCTGCCGTTTAAAAAGTCTTCCAGTTCCTTTGAACTGACAGGGGTAGGGGCCATGCCTCCAAATCCGGAGGAGGCGTTGCATACAATTCCGTTTACCACATCAAAACAAAGGCAAAAGGTAAGGGTAGATATGTCCATGTCTTTTCTTGCGGATTGCTTATGGGCAAACAGCTTTCGGGTTTTTGACGGGATAGGAATCCGGACGGCATAAATGATTTCATCCGGTGCCAGCAGGTGGGTATGGTAGCCGGTATTAAATCCTTTACAGGCTACCGTACGGCTGCCGCCGGAAGTTCTTAATTTAAGTTGTGCATTGAGGGCCAGCAGCAAAGGCATAATGTCGCCCACAGCAGAAGCTCCGGCCAGGCTGCCACCTATTGTGGCTCTGTTTCTGACCGGTAACGAGGCAAAAGAAAGCAGGTAGGCTTCCGCGGCAGGGTATAGGGGAACGAGCATGTTTTTGAAAGTTTCCACAGAAGCTCCTGCACCCAGTGTTACCCATCCCTCTTCCCTTTGGATTTGTTTCAGTTCTTCCAGGTCCGACGTGTCAATCAACGGCCGTTGTTCCGGTTCTTCCAGGATGTTTTTGACACTAAAATCACTGGCACCAGATACGATGGGGTACCGGGGGTATTTGCGTTTGTATTCCAACAGGGAGGATACCGTTTGTGGTTTTATATAAGGACCCATGCTTCCTTCCCAAAAGAATTCTCCGGGGAGGGCAGGCGGTAATTCAATAGTTGGTTCTCTAAGGGACTGTACCGTTGCATTCAGGTCTGTGAGGGCTTCTCGTATGCTCTCGTATCCTGTACACCGGCACAAGTTGCCGGAAAGAATTTCCTGTATGCTTGTCGGCGTGAATTTTCTCCCGGTCTCGTACGCCGCAAAAGAAGACATGGCAACTCCGGGAGTGCAGAACCCGCATTGTGTTCCTTTTCTGTGTAGCAGGGCCTGTTGTACGGGGTGCAATTTCCCGTTTTTTGCAATGCCCTCGATGGTTATCAGGTGCTTGCCGTCCAGCATGCCCAGCAACATCAGGCACGCGTTTGCCGCGTACAATACGGTGTTGCCTGCTGTATCTTTTTGCGCCAGAGCCACCATGCAGGAACCGCAGTCTCCTGTGCCGCAGCCTTCCTTTGTTCCTGTCATTTTTCTGAAGTCTCTCAGGTATTTCAATACAGTAATCTGGGGATCCGGTGTGCCGTATTCCGAGAAATCCAAGGCTACAGGATCACCATTCAAAAGAAATTGAATTTTCGATCTCATTTCTGTGCCATAATTAGTTGGATATAAAGTTAAAAATTATATTGTACCAATGACAACAGATTCAAAAATTTTCGACATTTGCATATTATTTAAATCTGTAAATTATGAAACGTCTACCCTCACTGCTTGTACTATTTTTAATTGTGCTTACGCACCTTGTTTCGTGTACAAAAAATCCCCAAACTCCGGGATCGCAAACAACCATTACAATAGCATCCGGTACTTCTTCTTATGACTATGTATTCAGCCCCGAAGCTGACTGGACTACCACAGCTTCAGCCAGCTGGTTGTCTGTTTTTCCTGCTTCCGGCAGTGCCGGTGAAAACATCACCCTACAGGTATCTGTCGGAGAAAATACGAGTTATGATGCCAGAAGTGCCAATATAACCATTACGGCAGGCGAAAAGAAATATAAACTTACCGTTAAACAGGCTGCCAAGAAAGGCTTTCAGCTTACCGGTACTACGTTCTCTGTTGGTAAAGACGGTGGCAATATCACCATACCCATAAAAGCCAATGTGACTTATACCTGCACTGTTTCGGCGGGTGCTACATCCTGGTTGTCGGTTAGCCGGACAAAAGCCTTGTCAAATTATACGATTATTTTACAGGCAGCAAAGAACGAAACGTACGATGCAAGAACAGGGACCGTTACCATTGCTTATGAAGGCCAATCTGCTACTGTCACAGTTACCCAAAGTCAGAAAGATGAATTGATTATGAGTCAGAAAGAGTTTGAGATAGACAGTGAAGGCGGAGAGTTGAAAGTACCTGTTTCTACCAATATTGAATATACGTGTAGCGTGATGGAAGGGGCAAAGGATTGGATTTCCATTACCAATCCGCGCACAAAAGGGCTGGAAGATTACAATATTGTATTGCAAATTGCTGAAAACGAGGGTAACGAAGGTAGAGTGGGTCAAATCAAAGTTACAGGTGCCGGTAAAGAGAGTTTTATTACCATCACTCAACTAACCTGGGACCCGGCAGCCGTTCAAAGGTCTGCATTGATGGCGCTGTACAACGCATTGAATGGGAATCAGTGGGTTAACAAAGACAACTGGGGCTCTGACAAACCGCTTGGCCAGTGGTATGGGGTAACGACGGATGGGAATGGGGATGTTATCCAACTGGAGCTGCAGGAAAACAACCTTTCCGGCACGTTACCTGCTGAAATCGGAGATTTGGTGAAGATTACCGCTCTTTATCTGGGATACAACTACGGCATAGGCGGAAGTATTCCCGCTGAAATAGGAAACCTGAAGGAGCTGGAAATTCTGAATCTGTATGGAAATGAACTGAGCGGAGAAATTCCGGAAGAGTTGTATTCCCTTCCTGAATTATTTTCCCTGAATCTGGGTAACAACAACTTTTCCGGGGAGCTATCACCCAAAATTGCCGGTTTAAGTAAGCTACTTGACCTACGGCTGGGTATCAATAATTTTTCAGGACCCTTGCCAAAAGAACTGGGACAGATGAGTCTTATCCAGGTAGATCTCAACAACAATTCATTCTCGGGCTCACTGCCCGATGAACTGGGAACGTTGAATAATCTTACAACCCTCAACCTGGCTACCAATAATTTCTCGGGTATTATACCCATTTCTATTCTTAACAATCCCAATATCTGGGATAAATTCTGGGGTACAATTATAGCCTATAATAATTTTGATCTTTCCACCCTTACCTATTTCCCGGCACCTGACTTTACGTTCAATGACGTAGAAGGCAACAACATTAATCTTGGCCAGGAATACAGCTCAAATGAATACACCATACTCTATTACTGGACTACCTGGTGTCCCTATGCCACAGCGTTTCATCCTACAATAATTTCACTCTACAATCAGTATAAATCCAAAGGTTTGGATGTTATCGGCTATTCAAGTTCTGATCAACTTTATGATCAGATGGGCATGACAGACCAGAAGCTTAAGGAGGCAGCTGATCAATTAGGTATGCCATGGAGAACTATATACGTGACTCCAGAGTACCATGATGCCTATTATTCCATGATGACTCGGGGTAATTCACCATCTATTCATGTTATTGATAAAATCGGCAACATTGTATTTTCTACTTATGCTTTCTCTCAGAGCTACAATGATCTGGAAGCTTTTATTGCAGATAAACTGGGCGAAGGTTCAGGACATAGTTATTATTCTTCCACAGATTATTCGGCAGACGGGACAATCAGGACATACCAGACGCATACGGCAGGAGAAGGCATAAAACTTATATTTACCGGCGATGCATTTACAGATAAGGACCATGCTAATGGTTCTTTTGATACAAGAATGAATCAGGCAATAGAGGCTTTCTTTAGTGAAGAACCCTATACCTCGTTACGGAATCGTTTTGATGTGTATTCCGTGGCTGCCGTATCAAAGAACCGCGAGATTACGGATGATTCAGAAACAGCATTTAGCACCTATTTTGGTGCCGGAACAAAAGTGGGCGGAGATGATGCGGCAGTATTCACTTATGCACAGAAAGTTCCCGGTGTTGACCTGGCAAAAACCCTGGTTAGCGTTGTGATCAATTCGCCCAATTATTCGGGTACATGCTATATGTATGAAGATAACGCGGCCATTGGTTATTCGACAATCTCGGGGTATTCAGAGGCGGAATTTGCCAAGCTGATCAGGCATGAAAGCGGGGGACACGGTTTTGGTAAATTGCTGGATGAATACGCTTATTCAGGAACCATTCCTACGAGCGCGAAGAATGAATTTATCCACCAGAGAGATGAACTGGGTTGGGGAGGGAACGTAGATATTACGTCCAATCCGACCGAGATACAATGGTCGGTCATGTTAAGTGATACGCGCTACCAGGATGTTGTAGGTATCTATGAGGGTGCCTTGACGTATGCTTCAGGAGCCTGGAGGCCCACGCATAACAGTATCATGCACCTGAATACAGGCGGTTATAACGCACCGTCCCGGTTTGCCATATACAAGCGCATTATACGACTGTCCGAGAACAGGGAGGCTTCGTTTGAGGAATTTGCCACATTCGATGCTCCCAATATTGGAAGACCCACTGCCGCCGCTGCAGCGGTAGAACAATACGAACCGCTGGCACCGCCGGTATTTATAAAAGGCAGTTGGAAAGATGCGAAGAAGAAGTAACCGATAAATCAATATGACAACATAATGAAAAGATTTATTCCCTATCTGTTTACAGTGTTGGTAGTATTTACCGGCATTGTCTCGTGTACTAAGGAGCCTTATATCACGCCCGGGAGTTCACAATCCATTTCCTTAGAGGCCGGCTCTGCCTCCTCTGAATTTGTATTCAGTACAAATTATGACTGGACAGCCAGATCTTCGGAATCCTGGCTATCTGTTTCTCCCGCATCGGGTAGTGCCGGGGAAAATATCAAGATTAAGATATCTGCTGCAGAGAATAGCGGTTATGATGTAAGGAGTGCAACTGTAATGCTTTCTGCAGGGGAAGCCACCCAAACTATCACTGTTCAGCAGGCCGAGAAGAAGGGTTTTCAAGTTACCGGGAGTACATTTTCCATTGGTAAAGACGGTGGTAATGTTACCATACCCGTTAAGGCAAATGTAACTTATACCTGCGCTATTTCGGAGAATGCTACATCCTGGTTGTCAGTTAGCCAGACAAAAGCACTATCCAACTATACGATTATTTTGCTGGCAGCAAAGAACGAATCGTACGATGCAAGAACAGGGACCGTTACCGTTGCTTATGAAAGCCAATCTGTTACTGTCACAGTTACCCAAAGTCAGAAAGATGAACTGATTGTGACTCAGCAAGAGTATGAAATAGGCAGCAAGGGCGGAGAGTTGAAAGTACCTGTTTCTACCAATATTGAATATACGTGTAGCGTGATGGAAGGTGCGAAGGATTGGATTTCCATTACCAATCCGCGCACAAAAGGGCTGGAAGATTACAATATTGTGTTGCAAGTTGCAGAAAACAAGTATGATGCAAGCAGGGTGGGTCAGGTCAAAATTACAGGGGCCGGTAAGGAAAGTTTTATTACCATCACCCAGGGTGTTGACGAAGACCTGCAAAAACAGAGGCCTGCATTGATGGCGCTGTACAACGCATTGAATGGAGATCAGTGGATTAATAAAGACAACTGGGGCTCTGACAAACCGCTTGGCCAGTGGTATGGGGTGACGGCAGATGCGTATGGGTTTGTTACCCGACTGGAGTTGCTGGAAAACAACCTTTCCGGCACGTTGCCTCCTGAAATCGGGGATTTGGTGAAACTTACCGCTCTTAATCTGGGATACAACTACGGTATAGGCGGAAATATTCCCGCTGAAATAGGAACCCTTAATAAACTGGGATATCTGAATTTGTACGGGAACGAACTGACCGGAGGAATTCCGGAAGAGTTGTATTCCCTTTCTGAGCTATATCATCTGGATCTGGGCGTAAACAAGCTTTCCGGCGAATTGTCACCAAAAATTGCCGGTTTAAGTAAACTAACATCTCTATGGCTGCATTACAATAATTTTTCAGGATCCTTGCCAAAAGAACTGGGACAGATGAATCTTATCCAGGTAGGACTCTACAACAATTCATTCTCAGGCTCACTGCCCGATGAACTGGGAACGTTGAACAATCTTACTATATTCAACTTGGCTGCCAACAATTTCTCGGGCATTATACCCATTTCTATTCTTAACAATCCCAATATCTGGGATAAATTCTGGGGAACAATTACAGCCTGGAATAATTTTGATCTTTCCACCCTTACTTATTTCCCGGCACCCGATTTTACTTTCAATGACGTGGAAGGCAACAGCATTAATCTGGGAGAGGAATACACAGCAAACCAATACACGATATTGTACTCATGGCAATCATGGTGTCCCTATGCCACAGCGTTTCATCCTGCATTAATTTCACTCTACAATCAGTATAAATCCAAAGGTCTGGATGTTATTGGGTATTCTAATTTAGATCAAATTTATGTAGAGATGGGCATGACAGATCAGATGCTCAAGGAGATTGCCGGTAATCTGGGTATGCCTTGGAGAACCATATTCCTGACCGGGAAGTACCAGGATGCCTATTATTCCATGATGACTCAGGGTGGTTCACCATCCGTTCACGTTGTTGATAAAATCGGCAACATTGTGTTTTCCACTTTGACTTTTGCAGATAGTTACAATGATCTGGGTACTTTCCTGGAAGAAAGACTGGGTCCCGGTTCAGGACATAGTTACTATGCTTCCACAGACTATTCGGCAGACGGAACAATCAGGACATACCAGACACATACGGCAGGAGAGGGCATAAAACTCATATTCACCGGTGATGCATTTACAGATAAGGACCATGCCGATGGTTCTTTTGATAATAGAATGAATCAGGCAGTAGAAGCTTTCTTTAGTGAAGAACCCTATACCTCGTTACGGGATCGTTTTGATGTGTATTCCGTGGCTGCCGTATCAAAGAACCGCGAGATTACGGATGATTCAGAGACAGCATTTAGTACCTATTTTGGTGCCGGAACAAAAGTAGGAGGAGATGATGATGCCGTATTCCATTATGCACTGAAAGTTCCCGGCGTTGACCTGACAGAAACCCTGGTTAGTGTTGTGATCAATTCGCCCAATTATTCGGGTACATGTTATATGTATGAAGATAATGCTGCCATTGGTTATTCGACAATCTCGGGGTATTCAGAGGCGGAATTTGCCAAGCTGATAAGGCATGAAAGCGGGGGACACGGTTTTGGGAAATTGCTGGATGAGTACGCTTATTCAGGAACCATTCCTGCGAGTGCGAAGAATGAATTCATCCACCAGAGAGATGAACTGGGCTGGGGAGGGAACGTTGATGTTACTTCCGATCCGGCCAAGATACAATGGTCGGTCATGTTAAGTGATTCCCGGTATAAAGATGTTGTAGGCATCTATGAAGGGGCGTTGACGTATGCGTCAGGAGCCTGGAGGCCCACGCATAACAGCATCATGCACCTGAATACAGGCGGTTATAATGCACCGTCCAGATTTGCTATATACAAGCGCATTATACGTCTGTCCGAGAACAGGGAGGCTTCTTTTGAGGAATTTGCCACATTCGATGCTCCCAATCTTGGAAGACCCACTGCCGCAGTTGCAGCTGTAGAAAAATACGAACCGCTGGCTCCGCCGGTGTTTGTAAAGGGCAGTTGGAAGGATGCGAAGAAGAAGTAACCGATTAATCAATATGACGACATAATGAGAAAATTTATTCCTTATCTGTTTACAGTACTGGTAGTATTTACCGGCATTGTCTCGTGTACAAAAGATCCCTATATCACTCCCGGGAGTTCACAATCCATCTTGTTAGAGGCCGGCTCTGCCTCCTCTGAATTTGTGTTCAGTACCAACTATGACTGGACAGCCAGATCTTCGGAATCCTGGC
>Ga0265294_10000053_pt1 | contig 124048 bp, 111 predicted proteins | sample MunlanPumphouse3_FD_192504 | JGI IMG/M metagenome (GOLD analysis project Ga0265294, IMG submission 192504) | Groundwater microbial communities from a municipal landfill in Southern Ontario, Canada - Pumphouse #3 | ecosystem: Environmental > Aquatic > Deep subsurface > Groundwater | place... | reverse complement strand
AATCGCCTACATAATTTCCTATAAAAAATCCATCAACAATACTTGCTGATGAAATAGCCAACATACCTAAAACTGAAGGAATTGAGTATTGAAAAAAAACTGTTGATACTTTATCTTTTGTTACATCCATAATATCATTCTACTTTTTTTTCAATAATTTTTCAATTTCTAAAAAGTAATTTGATAACTCTAATTTTAAATCATAATTATTAACCATCAAAGATTGTAGAAACATTCCATCTGCTGTTGCATAAATAGATTTTGCTAAACTAATGGAATCTTTTTGAAAATTACCCTTTTCTATTTCCTCTTCAAAAAGTTGCTCTAAAATATTATAAATACTCTTATAGTCATTATTATTAGCTTCTTTAATTTCATCATTATCTGAAATAATGTACATATGTAATGTATCTATATATAATTTTCTCAAATCTCTATAATACTCTTCATCATTGAGATACAATGCAAAGATTAAATTTAATTTATCAGTAAAAAGTTTTCTATTTTTATATTCTTCTTTAATATTATGTATTAATTCAAATGTTTTTTCTGATATTACCTGATAAATTAATTGTTCCTTTGTAGTAAAATAGTGATAAAACTGTCCTTTGGACATCTTAATATCTATGATAAATTTATTTAATGAAAAATTATCAATTCCCACTTTAACAAAAGCTTTGTAAGCTTCATCACAAATCAATTTTATTCTTTCTTCCCTATTTATTAATTTCATAACAATCCCCTTATAGACTAGTAGTCTAATTGTAGCACTAGAAGACTTAATTTTAAATAAACTACCAGTTTATTTAAAATTACTATTAGAGTATATTTTTGTTTTAATAAATTTGGATTAAATTATTGTCATACAAATGGATAGCTTAATACAGAGAATGTAATATACACAAGTTGGCTATTTATTATTTCATATCTCCATCTCAACCATCTTACCATTGATAATCTGTGCAAACTCTTTGCCAAAAAGATATGCCTTATCAAGCTCATCTTTGGTAGGGATTAGTTTGATTTTCAAAGGCTCTAGTGGTACTCTGAATTTCAAGGCTTTCATTCTGTCGTTTATCATATTTGGTGCTTCGCCACTCCATCCGTAGCTTCCAAATGCACCTCCTGTTTTGCCTGTTTTTTCAAGCAACATCATACAACTCAAGGCATCCCATGCTGGTTTTGGGGCATCGCCGTTGATTGTGGGTGTTCCTATGAGTATCCCATCGCTTTCTTCAAGAAGATTTAGTACATTGTTTTCTTCTAGTGAAGCCAAATCATATACATTTACTACCACTTTTGGCTCACTTTCGCAACCTAATTCTATAGACTCAGCCATATCTTTTGTGTTTTTGTAGCTTGTGAGATAAAAAATAGATATGGTTTTTTTATCACCTTTACCTCCAAAAATCCCTTTTTGTTCACTCCAAGATTTATAAAGATTAATATATTTGATAGGATTTTGTCTGATGATTGGTCCGTGAAGTGGGGCTATTAGCTCTATATTCTCGCCCTCATACAATCTCAAAGCATTTAAAACATGTCTTTTGAAAGGTCTCATAATATGGTCGTAATAATACTTAAAAGCATAGTCAAAATCACCCACCAAATCATCAAAAAGCTTTTTGTCAAAATAATGACTCCCAAAAACATCACCGCTAAAAAGCACTTTATCTTCTACCAAAACACTACTTATGGTTTCAGGCCAGTGAAGATATGGAGTGCTTAAAAACTTGATAGTTTTACCACCTATTTGGATAGATTTTCCACTCCAAACTGTCTCAAATTGTATCTCACCAGAGTGAACGACCGCTTTTATCATAAGATTTGCTTGTGGCGACATCATCACTTTGGCGTTTTTTGCTTTGCTTATAAGAATAGGCAATGTACCGCTGTGATCTGGTTCTAGATGATGCACTATGATATATTTGATTTCATCATAGTCACAAAGGGATTCTATTTTGGAAAAATATTCCTCACCAAACTCCTCCTTGACTCCATCAAAAACCACCACACCATCATCAGTTTTGAGCAAATAGGCATTATAGCTACTTCCGTTTGCAGTCTTCATAATAATATCAAATGTTCTAATATCAGGGTCAAATACACCTACAAAATACAAATCTTTTTTAACTAATATCGGTTTCATATATTTACCTTAAGTTTTATTTGATATTATGCAATTATGATACCGCATAGGAGTACCACATGAACCATCTTGAATTTGAAGACTCACCATATCTTCAACAGCACAAAAACAACCCTTTTGATTGGTATCCTTGGGGTGATGAGGCATTTGAAAAGGCGAAAAAAGAGGATAAACCTATATTTTTATCTATCGGTTACAGTTCTTGTCATTGGTGTCATGTGATGGAAGAGGAAGTTTTTGAAGATGAGATGATAGCAAAACTTATGAATAAATCGTTTGTTTGTATCAAGCTAGACAAAGAAGAACGCCCAGATATAGACAAATATTACCAAAACCTTTTTACAATGCTAAATGGCAGAGGTGGCGGATGGCCACTTTCAATATTTATGACAAGTGAACTAAAACCCTTTTATAGTGCTACATATATCCCAGCTTCCAATTTCGTACAAATAATTGACTATTTTGCAAAAGAATACAAAGAAAACCTTGATGAGCTTGTATCAAAAGCAAACCAAATCAACTCACTAGCAAAAATGCTACACAAACCAAACGGCATAGTGGCTTTTGATGATAGTTTCATAGATACTTGTATCTCAAATCTAAACAAAAACCATGATAAGTTTTATGGTGGTTTCTTTCATGCCCCAAAATTTCCACACACATCATCTATAAACCTAGCTATCAAACTATACACTATCACCAAAGATGAAAAATTAAAGCAAATTGCACTTAGTACTCTCAAAAATATGAGCAAAGGTGGACTTTATGATATAGTAGATAGTGGATTTTGTAGGTATAGCGTAGATGAGATATGGCTAGTACCCCATTTTGAAAAGATGACTTATGATAATGGACTTTTGATAGAGAGTTTTTTAAATGGGTATTTTATATCAGGAGATGATTACTTTTTGGATATTGCCACAAGATGTAGTGATTTTATGCTCTCTCGGATGTCACAAAATGGGCTTTTTTATAGTGCAAGTGACGCTGATAGTATGGATAAAAACGCTCATAAAGAAGAAGGGGCTTATTTTGTTTATGATTATGAAGAGTTGGAAAGTTGCTTTGATATATCTACTATCCAGCTTATTGGTGCTTCAAAAGAGGGCAATTTTGAAGGGAAAATCATCATCAGGAATGAAGATTTGGCACAAATTGATGACAAAATCATACAAAAACTTCAAGATTTAAGAGTTGATAAACCTTATCCTTTCATCGACAAAAAAGTAATAACAGCGTGGAATGCAATGATGATAAAATCTCTTTTTATCCTATCAAGAACAAAATCGGCATATCTTCATCATGCAATCAAATCAATAGATTCACTCATAGATATGATGTGGATAGAAAACAAACTCTACCACTCAAAACTAATAGACTCTACAACTCCTCCGAGTATTGAGGCATTTTTGGAAGATTATGCTTATTTGGCTGATTGTTTGCTTGAAGCTTATAAAACTACCTTTGATAAGCGATATTTTTCTTTGGCACTTAGTTTGATTGATATTGCTATAGAGAAATTTTATGCAAACGGAAGATGGTTTTTTAGTGTTGATGAGTTTATGACTGAATGTGATTTTTTTGATGGCTCATACCCAAGTCCCATAGGGATAATGCTCCAAACTTTAACCACCATTGGAAGCCTTACAAATCCAAGATATCTCCAAATAGCACACAAAACCATAGAGTTTTACTCATCTTTTATAGCAAAAGAACCTACAAGCTTTGCTAGTATTTCACTTGCAGTCATAAGAGTGCTAAAGGATGATTATATTATCAAATCCAACAAACAAAACCTAGAAAATATCATACCTAAGATTGATATATTGGATAAGCCTTTTGTTTATCTATATGAAAATGAGTCTGATAAATACGATATATGTGGTCAAAATGGGTGTTTTGGGCAGTTAGATAAGCTGTTTTAGCTTATTGAACAACAATCCCATATACTCCCACATTGCACTTTCACTTTTTTGCATATCATAGCCACTTGGTCTTTTCAAATAATCCACATTTGAGGATTTATGACCAGTTGGAGCAGGTATTGGAGAAAGACCTACAAGATGAAAAGTATCTATCGCCCTACTCATATGAAACGCACTAGTCACTAAAACAAAAGGCTCATTTCCAAGTAGTTCTTTGATAGCGACTGCTTCTTCATAAGTATCTTTTGGATTTGGGAAAGTGATAATATCTTCTTCTTTTACACCAAGCTCAATAGCTAATTCTTTTTGCATCAAAGCATGAGGTATGGCGTCATTTCCACTATATCCTGAAAATATAAGTTTTGCACCATTGATTTTATGATAAAGCGACACACCCTCACTGACCCTAGCAAGTGATGATTCATCCATTTGTGATATTATGCTTATGTTGTCATTGCTTGTATGTCCGCTTCCTAAGACTGCTATATATTTTATATCTTTTGGAGCTTCTAAAAGTGATTTATTAGCATATTCCAAACTACCTAAAAAAGCATTTGAAACTGGATTGTAACTAAAAATAAAAAGAGTAAAAAACGAAAGCACCAAAAAGAGTTTTGCTCTATTGTAAGATTTGAAAAACAAAAACAATAGTCCTATAATACCAAGAATAAAAACAATACTCATAGGCATAAACAAACCGCCGATAAATTTTTTGAGAATAAAACCTATATCCATACCAATCCTTTAATTTCTTATTATACAAAATATTATATAAATTAAAGTTATCATAGTTCATTACAGGATAATTACAATTATATATTTAATATGTAACTGTATATTTTTTAAACATATATTTATTATTAGTAGGGCTTATTAAATGATACAATTTCGCAATTTGACAAAAGGAGTGACTATGAGTTCAATATTAAGAAACAGGTCTATTACAACAGAATTACAACTTTGCATGAAATATATGGAAAATGTCAATGAATACGCAGATGAGCTAACAAGCCTCAGTAAAACATGGGAAAACTTGGAATTTTTATCTCAATTTGGTAATACGAAAACCAATCTAACATATACAAAAGGTCAGTTTTCTACACTTACAGCGAAGCTTCTAGGACACCTAGCACAAGAAACGCTAAATAAAACTTCAAGACAAATGCAAATGAAATCTCAAGTTGCTATTGATGTACTTATAAGAAATCTTTTTGAAAGAACAGCAGATATTGGATTTTTGGCTACTGATGATACGCTAAGAGATTTTGTAACACACACCAAATCAAAATATGATGAAAACTATGAGCTATACGCACAAAGTATCAAAAACCACATCAGAGAATATGTCGCAAAATATAGTGTTTATTTTGATGTGGTGTTGATGAATACAAAAGGGACAGTTTTGATAAATCTTGATGATTCACAAAATCTTGCACAATCAAAAGATTCTATTGTAGATTTGGTTATCAATACGCAAGAAGACTATATAGAAAGCTACAAATATCATGATTTTGCACCATCATACAACAAAACTTTGGTCTATGCGTATAAAGTCACTCAAACAAATGACAAAAACTCACCAGTGATTGCTGTACTTGCACTTTGTTTTAGATTTAGTGATGAGATGAGAGGGATATATAAAAACCTTATTTCAAAAGAAAACAAAGAGTGTTTGACACTACTTGATAGAAGTGGTACTGTAATATCTTCAAGCGATATATATCATATTCCACTTGGGGCTACTCTTGAAATGGTACTTGATGTCCCTTATAAAATAGTATCTTTTGGAGGTCGAGATTATCTTGCAAAAACTTCTATCACCAACGGTTATCAAGGCTTCAAAGGTATGGGATGGTATGGTCATATTATGATTCCACTAGAACATGCTTTCAAACTTGAAGAGGCAAAAGATATAGGGATAGATGAAGAGATGATTTTGGCTATTTTGCAAAACGGCAAAGACTTCACAAACGATTTGAAACTAATCCCAAAAGAGGCAAATTCTATACAAGAAGACCTAAACAGAGCCCTTTGGAATGGCAATATAGCACAATCTAAAACAGACAATGCAAACAAAGATTTTACAAGGCTATTGTTTAGTGAAATAGGCAGAATTGGAGCTTTGACCAAAGATGTATTTAGCAACTCTATATCAAATCTTACTCAAATGATGATTTTGAACAACACTACTTCTATTTCATCACTAATGATAGATATTATGGATAGAAACCTTTATGAAAGAGCGAATGATTGTAGATGGTGGGCGTTGACGAAAGAGTTTAGACAGATACTCGCTTCCAATGAAATATCCAATGAACAAAAAAAGAGAATGGGAGATATTCTATCTTATATCAACAACCTTTATACTGTTTATACTAATTTATTTGTTTATGATAAAAATGGGATAATACAAGCCGTATCAGACCAAAACCAAAAAAACCTAGTAGGGAAAAAAATATCCAATGAATGGGTAGATGAAACACTAAGACTCAAAAACACAAGCGATTATCGTGTAAGCACATTTGAGCCAACACCTTTTTATGGTGGAGAATCAACATATATTTACAATGCAGTTATCAAAGAGTACGAAGGAGAAAAAGCAGTTGGAGGTATAGGGATAGTATTTAACTCCACAAAAGAATTTTTTGATATACTAAACGACTCTTTACCAAAAAATTCAACCAATGAGTCTTTTGCGGTGTTTACTTCAAGAGATAAAAAAGTAATATCTTCTACAAATGAAGCTATAAATATAGGAGAATACCTAAAACTAGAAGATAAATTCTTTGCACTCAAAAATGCTGAATCATACAGCCAAATCATCACTTATGATAATAAATACTATGCTATAGGTGTCACTTGCTCAAAAGGATACAGAGAGTACAAAAGCTCAAATGACAAATACAAAAATGATGTTTTTGCTTTTTATTTTTCTTATATCTCACAAGCAAATTTACCTATTGCAAAAACTGTTAATGGATTCAAAATAGAATCCCTTGCCACTACTACTGATACGGCTGAAATCGGCTCGTTTTTCGTTGGTGAAAAATGGCTAGGAGTACACACAAGCGATATAGTAGAAACAGTAAGTGTAAAACAGCTCGAACACTCCATAGATTTGGATCAAAACTCTATTTTCAAAGGTACAGTAATATACAAAGACAACGCTGTAAGCGTCCTTGATATAAAATCTTTGATACAAGAATACAACGATGAGCCATACAGCGATATAGTAATCATCAAATACAAAAACGCAGTCCAAAAACACTATGTAGGTATCTTGGTAAATCGCCTTGGCAACATAAATGAAGTGGACTCAACCAAAATCAAACCAATAGAAAACCACTTCATAAGTGGCGGTACTTTGATACAAAGTATCGTGATACTAGATAATCAAGAAGAAAACAAAAAACTTCTCACTATCTTGAATCTTGAAAAACTAAGCGATACTTTTATAAGCTAATGAAAATATAAAGGGGGTCAGAGTATGACCTCTTTATGTCATCTTTGCAATTAGTTCGTTTAGTTCAAAATTCATTTTTGAAAATGCGAACCATTTCTTACCAAGGTCTTTAAGACTTGCCCCTAGATGATAAACTTCTTTTTTATCTAAAATTATAAATCTATCATGGGAGTTTTTGAAAATTCTTATTTCTACATTTTGGTATTGTTTTTGATACTTTTCAAAGTCAAGCTTGAGTTGTTTTGGGATAGCATTTGTATATATTGTCACTCGTATATTTGGTATTTTAGAAAAAATTGTTAAAACCGTATCATCTATATAATTATCTAACAGAATGATTTCACTATTTGCTTGTTTTAAAAGTTCATTTATAAAACTGTATGAATCAAATATTTGTCCATCGTAAAAAATCCCTTGATTAGTCTCTAATTTATTATTTTTTACAAGAGATTTTACTTCATTCATTTGAGTTTTTAAACTATTTACATTATTTTCAAGATTTACAAATCTTTCATTGGTGATTTTTTCACCATTTATTACATAGCCATTGTTAATATAATCCTTAAGTATAGTTGTAGCCCATTGTCTAAATTTTGTAGCTTTTTTAGAATTTACTCTATATCCAACAGATATTATTATATCAAGATTATAAAAATTAATTTTTCTTATTTTCCCATCTTTTGCAACTTGTTCCAAAATGGAACAGGTTGAATTTTGTTCTAATTCTTCATCTTTGTAAATATTTCCAATATGTTTTACAATAGCTGGTCTATTTACATTGAAAATAAAAGCAATCTCATCAGCATTTAACCAAACACTATTTCGTTTAACTGAAACTTTTAACTCTAACTCCCCATCATTATAAACCACAATACTATCTATATTCTGCATCTAAATTACCTTTTATTGAGTTGATTCAAAACTTTAACACAAAAATAGCTTGACACTTAAAAATATTGCAATATGTAATATTTTTTTAGATTACTATAAAATAATGATAATATATATTATAATAAGAGCTTGGCATGGAATCTAAAGAAGATGATGGATTTGTCATGCTGAACTTGATTTGGTATCAGAATAATGGGGATTGTGACAATGCCATTGAGATAACAGTATTGTGTGCTCAGAATATGACCTCTCCTTATATCATCTTTGCAATCAATTCGTTTAGTTCAAAATTCATTTTAGAAAATGCGAACCATTTTTTACCAAGGTCTTTAAGACTTGCCCCTAGATGATAAACTTCTTTTTTATCTAAAATTATAAATCTATCATGGGAGTTTTTGAAAATTCTTATTTCTACATTTTGGTATTGTTTTTGATACTTTTCAAAGTCAAGCTTGAGTTGTTTTGGGATAGCATTTGTATATATTGTCACTCGTATATTTGGTATTTTAGAAAAAATTGTTAAAACCGTATCATCGATATAATTATCTATCAAAATTATTTCATTTTTAGCAGTTTTTAGTAAATCATTTGCAAAAGAGTAGGCATCATAGATTTGCCCATCATAAAAGATACCTTGACTTTGTTTTAAGGTTTTTTCTTCCAAAGCTTCAAAAAGTTTATCAAAATTCCTATCGTGCATGGTTAATCTATTTTCTATTCTTTCAAATCTTTCAAACATAGAGATATTTTGGTAAATTAGTTTTCTCATATTGGCAAAAGTTTTAATAATATATACAGTAACTTGTGAAGCAACTTTACTCTTTAAAATAGTTGCCAACATATAAATTCCTTGTTCTGTAAAAACTTTTGGATTAGTTCTTGTTTTAGCAAAATTTGTGGTCAAAAAATTTGACCGCAAATCTTCAAACTCATTATTTGTCAATTCAAAATAAAAATCATCCATAAATTTATCTTGATTATTACGAACTGCTTGATTAATATGTTTAGTTTCAACACCATATAGCGTAGCTAAATCTCTATCTAGCATCACTTGTAAATTCCTTATAGTATGTATTTTATCTTTAATACTATTTTCATTTATGATTAAAGTATTCATTGTATGACCTTATATAGAATTTCAAAACTTTAACACAAAAATAGCTTTACACTTAAAAATATTGCAATATGTAATATTTTTTTAGATTACTATAAAATAATGATAATATACATTTAACAAAGACTATGTAAGTCATTGACTTATAATATTTAAAAAGGTATAATCATAATGGAAATTATAGAAACTACAATTTATACAAAATATATAACCGAGTTGCTAAGTGATGAGGAGCTATCTATATTGAAAAGTTTGATTAAGGGGGAATAAAATGGAAAAACAAATGTTTAATGAATTGGTAGAAAGTATAAAAGAAGCAAAAAAGATTATGAAAGGTCAAGCCAAACCTAGTAGAAAATTTTATATTGAAGAGCCAAGCCCAAAGGAAATAAGAACAAAAATGTCCCTTTCACAAGAGCAATTTGCAACACTTATGAATATCAGTGTACATACACTAAGAAATTGGGAGCAAGGCAGACGACAGCCAGAAGGTCCTGCAAAAGTGCTTTTAAATGTGGCAAACAATCACCCTGAAGTTCTTATGGAGATGGTTTGAAATAATGCAAACAAAGAAAAGGCAAAAAAGCCTTTTCCCGTAAGAAGAATCGTATTAGAGCTTATCTAACACAATCAAAGAAGTAGTCAGTTTGTGCTATGTGTTTTGTTTCTTCATCAAGTTGATCAAGAACTGCATTTGTAATCCATGTTAGAAGATTTAATGCACCCTCATATCCACTGATAGAGTATCTATGTAAATGGTGTCTATCGAATATTGGGAAACCTATTCTAATAAGAGGTATTCCAGTATCACGATATAATTCTTTACCATACACATTTCCAATCATAAAATCAACTGGTTCTGTAAATAATATACTTCTTAGTGCCCAAAGGTCTTTTCCTGCCCAGATTTGGCAAGATGCAGCAGCTGGAGATTTAGCAAGGATTGCTTTCATATCATCCCCCCAACCTTTTTTTGGAGCATTGTGGCAAAGTATATGCGTAGGCTCTGCACCCATTTCAACTAAGAACGAAACCAATCCTAGTAAGAAATCAGGGTCTCCCCAGATAGCGAATTTTTTACCGTGCATATACGGATAGCTATCTTGCATTGCATCTACTAATCTTCCTCTTTGGATTTTAAGTTCAGCTGGAACTTCTTTTCCAGTTAATTCACTTAAAGCCATTACAAAAGCATCTGTACCGCTCAAACCTATTGGGTTAAGTGTAAGATATTTTTGTTTCCAGATATTTTTTAGCAATTTACCTGTGTTTATAGTTGAATATTTTTGTAAACTAATAGTTGAAACTGCATTTCTTGAAGTTTTAAGATCCTCAAGACTTGTCCCGCCACTAAACATTTGGTATTCACCAGCTGGTGTATCCCATTGGTCTGCATGGTCGCCTATCATTACTATTTTATCGCCAAACATTGAAGCTATTTTTTTCACTTCTCTCAAAGATCCGATATATGGTTCAAATCCTGGGATAATGTTGATTCTCTCAGAATCTTCAACTCTCTCAGTATTTTCTGGTACAGTTTGCTCCAAAATACTTCTCATCATATTGTCATAACCAGTTATATGGCTACCTACAAATGATGGAGTATGTGCTGATGGGATAAGTGTATCATCCAAAGCACCTGCAGCTTCAGTTCTAGCTCCTATTGTAAACGCATGTAAGTCATCACCGATAACCTCAGCCATACAAGTTGTACTTACTGCTATCATATCAGGTTTGTACATAGTTTTACAGTTTAGTAGTCCCTCTTTCATATTAGAAAGTCCACCAAAAACCGCTGCACTTTCACTCATACTATCAGATACACAAGGAGTTGGTTCTTTGAAGTGTCTTGTAAAATAACTTCTAAAGTAAGCAACACACCCATGACTTCCATGAACATAAGGCATAGTGTTTTCAAAGCCAAGAGCAGCCATAACAGCACCTAATGGTTGACAAGCTTTTGCAGGATTTACTGTGATAGCTTCCCTTGCTAGATTTTTTTCTCTATAATCCCAGCCTTTCATCCACTCTGCAGTCTCAGCAACTTTTGCTGGATTTACAGACCCTTCAGAGCTTTCAAATTGTTTTTTGTTAGCTAAAACTTCTTGATATTCTGGTTTTTGAAACAGTTTTTGTCCGTTTACTATTTGTTCTACATTTTGCATATTACACCGCCTCTGCTGTTTTTTCCCATGGAGCTTTACTATGAGCCCATACAGGAGAAGTTAAAGCCAAATCCATATCTTTTGCGAAAATTGCAAAAGCATCATATCCATGATAAGGACCACTATAATCCCAAGAGTGCATTTGTCTAAATGGTAAGCCCATTTTTTGGAATACATATTTCTCTTTTACACCACTAGCCACAAGGTCTGGTTGTAATTTTTTAACAAAAGCTTCAAGCTCATATTCATTTACATCATCATAAATAAGTGTACTTCTACCTAAATCTTCTTTTGTTCTTTGATAATCATCACCATGAGCGAACTCATAACCAGTTCCGATTATTTCCATACCTAAGTCTTCATAAGCACCGATAACATGTCTTGGTCTAAGACCTCCAACATATAACATTACTTTTTTACCCTCAAGTCTTGGTCTATATTTTGCTATAACTTGATCTATCATTGGCTGATATTTTGCTATAACTAGCTCACATTTAGCCTGAACACTCTCATCAAATTGAGCTGCAATTTTTCTTAAGCTTTCAGTTGTTTTACTTGGTCCAAAGAAATTGTATTCAATCCATGGAATATTGTATTCTTGTTCCATATGTCTTGCTATGTAGTTCATTGATCTATAGCAATGTAATAAATTTAATTTTGCTTTTGGAGCTATTGCCATTTCTTTATAACTTGCATCTCCTGACCATTGAGCTATTACACGAAGACCCATTTCTTCTAGCAAAATTCTTGAACTCCAAGCATCTCCACCGATATTATAATCACCTATGATTGCTACATCATAAGGAGTTGATTCAAAATCTTTTTTATATGAATTGTCACTAAATACATAATCTCTAATAACATCATTTGCTAAGTGGTGACCAAGTGATTGAGAAACCCCACGGAAACCTTCACACGATACAGGAATTACTGGTTCACCAGTTTCAAGATTATGTTTTTTAGCAACTGCTTGAATATCATCACCAATCAAACCGATTGGACATTCACTTTGGATACTTATACCATTGTGTAATGGAAATAATGTATCAATTTCTTCTAAAGCAGTTTTTAGTTTTTTATCTCCACCAAAAACGATATCTTTTTCTGAAAAATCTGTCGAAAAGTTCATAGTAACAAATGTATCAACACCTGTTGTTCCTATATAATAGTTTCTTCTTCCAGCACGAGAATATTGTCCACATCCTATTGGTCCATGACTAATATGAATCATATCTTTAATCGGACCCCAAACAACACCTTTTGATCCTGCATACGCACAACCTCTTTGGCTCATAACGCCTGGTACTGTTTGTTTATTACTTCTTGTAGTACTACAAGCACCTTTACCTGTTTCTGGAGAGTCAACACCTAAGTGTTTTGCTCTGTTTTTTTTCAATTTCTCTGGGTAACTATCAAGAACTTCTTGTATTACCTCTTTTTGTAAGCTTTCTAAATTTGGATTCATCTGTTTACTCCTTTTTAAGCCCTTATCACAATGAGAATTACTTCTCGCCATTACTCAATTTCAACAAAAATTCAATTTTGTAGATAATTGTTACGCTACTTTGATTCTGTATAGATTCATATCATCAAATTTTCTACATAATGGTTTTGTAACATCACCATCTATAGTTTTTGATACTTCACTAATTTGATATTTATTTGTATAATAAATCATTTTGAAACCATCTTTTTCTGGAACATCTGATTTTTTATAATAATCTACAAGTGCAGTAAACATAAATGTCCCTGGAGCTACTGTAAAGCTCTCAACGATTTCACCCTTTGGAGTCTCACCTGTCACAACAACACCGCTGATTCCTGATAAATCACCAGCACCTTCAGTTACTTTTTCTACAACTTTATCAAAACTTACATCATTTCCCATACTAGCAGGAAAGTGGTATCCACATACAAACATCTTTTTCTCCTTGTTTTAGAGCTACTAAGTCAATGAGGTACTTAGTAACTAAGTTTTTTGAATTTTATATTTTTCTTTTCTTCTCTTATTCTTGCTCAGTACCTCAGTCTCTCAGTACCTCAGCAACTTCTTAATTAAGCTTCTTCAGCTCTTTTACCAATAGCATCAGCTTCTACTTCTTCTTCCAAACCGAATTCCATCAATAGGTTTTCAAGGTCATCCATATGAAGTGGTGTAGGAATAACTTTTAAATCATTAGCAATGATTTTTCTAGCTAATTCTCTATATTCCATAGCTTGCTCTGATTTTGGAGCAAATTCAACAACTGTCATTCTTCTAAGCTCTGCTCTTTGAACATGGTTACTTCTTGGAACAAAGTGAATCATTTGAGTTCCGATTTGTGTCGCTAAGTTTTTAGCCAAATCATACTCTCTATCTGTCATTCTAGCATTACAAATAAGACCAGCTAGTCTAACTCCACCAGTATTTGCATATTTTAAAATACCTTTTGAGATATTGTTAGCTGCATACATAGCCATCATCTCTCCAGACATAACGATATATATCTCTTGAGCTTTACCTTCACGAATTGGCATAGCAAATCCACCACAAACAACATCCCCAAGAACATCGTATGATACGAAATCTAGTTCGTCATTGTAAGCACCCTCTTCTTCTAGGAAGTTAATCGCTGTAATAACTCCACGACCTGCACATCCAACTCCAGGCTCTGGTCCACCTGATTCTGTACACATAATGTAACCTTTTGTGATTGTTTCATCATCTGGATGAAATTCACCAGCTCCAGGTTTACATACATCTTCTAATTCTAAATCCTCAACTGTTCCAGCTTCACTTGCTAGTTGCATAATTGTACTTTGAGCTTTTTCGTGTAATATAAGTCTTGTTGAGTCCGCTTTTGGATCACAACCAACTATTAATATCTTTTTTTCATAATAGTGACACATTGCTGCCAATGTATTTTGAGATGTTGTAGATTTTCCAATCCCACCTTTACCATAAAATGCTATCTGTCTTAATGTTGACATTTTGTCTCCTTTGTTTTGAATGTTTCACAAAAGAGTATTGCAAATGGTGTTCCATAGAAAAAGAATTATTCTTTATTTAAACTCATATTATGCAATTGTTAGATTATTTGGATTAAAAATTTATTTGTAGTTAGGGCAAGGTTACTTACCCTTTGTTCTTAAGCAAGAGATAAAGAATATTTCATACCTTCATTATCTATAGGGGTTATATCAATTTTTGTTTTTAAGAGTTTGGCAATATTACTAGCATTAAGTATAAACTTATTTTCAATATTACCCATAGTATAGAAGCTACTTATATCTTTGGTATCAAATCCACTATTTACAACAACAATATTGACTCTATTTTTTACTTTTACAATATCTAAGCTAATTGTTTTTGTAATTTTTCCTTTTTTTAACTCTTTTTTTACTATATCCAAACAAGATTGTTCACTTAATGTATATATCAAATGTTCAAGATAACTTACATCTATATTTTTCAAATCTTTTGGTGTTATAGTATTATTATAATCATATGAAATTTTATACCGTATATTATTGTATGTATAATCTTCATATCTTCGTTTTAGAAGTTCTAATATATCATTTAAATTGTGTAAGTTGGGATCTATATTGTTTAAGGTTTCTTTTTTTCTAATTTCACTTTCAAACTGTAATAACTTTTGTAGTTGTAAACCATACGAATCTATAATTCCAAAAATCAAAGTACTATTTATCAAATCTTCAGTAGTTAATTTATTTATAGTATTATCTAAAATTGAAGTATCAAACAATGTTACCAAGTATTGTAAAGTAAACATCCTATTTTTACAATATATAAAGTTTACAAGTTCTTTTTCTTGTTCTCTTTTTTTTGCTTGGGAAAATGTTTGTTTCCCTAAATCCTTATGAAACTCTTGTATACATAACTCATCATCAAATATTAAATTCTTCCAATCTATATATTTGATATCTGAAAGATTACTAAATAAACTAGCTAAATTTTCTTTAATAGTATCTAAAACTTTATTTAACTCTAAATTAATAGCTTTTATATCTTTTTCTACTAATAAATGTACATTATTGAATACATTTCTATTTAGTTTAATTTTACCTCTTTCATCACTAGAGAAGACTTCAGCAATATTAAAAAATTTACTATAATTTGATATTATTGTATCAGTATGTTGTGCTACAATTTCAAGTGAATCATCAATCATGTTATAACAATCATTTTTAACCACTATTTCCCCTTTTTTATTTAATCAGCTGTACAATTTGATATGATATTATCTTTATAAATATTAACCCAATTACTATCGTTTTTGACTACCATAACATCACCTGATTCTTTTTTGTATATAGTGTCAATTTCTATCCAATCCCCATCTTTTTGTTTTGCAATAAACTCATCTTGATTTCGAAGAACTCTTAATATGATTCCATCTGAATTGTTTGTATTTCTTACATTTAATCCACCGCTGATATTTACAGTATATCGACAATCTTTTGCATTTGCATTAATATTGTCTTTAATCTTTATATCTTTAAATGCTTCTTGTATCATCTCACTCTTATCTAGCTGAGTATCTTCTTTGATGATTTCATTTTTTTTAATTTCTTCTTTTACTTGTGCGACTTTTTTTTCTTCTTTAGGTTTTGTTCTTTTTTTTAAGTCACTTACAAAAACACCATGATTATTGATATATATTGAATACCAATTTTCATCATCTATATCTTTAGTTAATTCTATTATTTTTGTTCTAGTATTGATAGATACAATTTTATGACTCAAAATATAATCACCCACTTTATATCTTCCATCTATACCCAAAGACATTTCATCAATACTTTTTGTTGTACTTGATGATGTTGAATCATCAAGATAAAGTACAGCATAATCTTTTCCATTAAATGAATACATACTTCTTATTTTCAAATCTTTTAGCTTAGTAGTTCTAGTAAAATCTGTTTTGATTCTTGCTATCTCATTTTCGTGGTTGAAAGTATTTTTTGAATATTCTTCTACAGATAATTGAGGAGTTGTTTCTTGAGGTTGTTGTACATAAGTTGTTGATGGTTGTTGTACACCACCTTTAGTTTGTATAGTATTCATTTGTTCTTGAATATAATCTTGTTCTAGTCCAGTTATAGCTTTAAAAAACTCTTTTGATTGTAATTCCAAAGCATCAAGTTTCTCATCAGCATATAAGTTTAACCCTATAAATAAACACAATACTATTGATACTATTTTTTTACCTGAAAACAGGATTTCACTTTGTTCCGTCATATTTTTCCTTTTATTTAAATGTAAATTCATAATTAAACCCTCCTATATAAGTAGGATATTTCATAAAAAATACCCCACTATTGCCTTGTGAGTCTGTTGTCGCCCACTCACCAGAAGTCATATTTGTCAAATATCCATTTTGTCCACCTTCAGTAACCAAATAATCTTTATCCAAATCATATAAATTTGTATTAAATACTGGTATCATAAAAGTATTTCCAGTTTTAGCTGTAATATCAGTACCTGATCTATAAAAAGAAACTACACCCCAACAATACATTTGATTATATATATCAATACCACACATAGCATTCTCATCTTCTACTACTTTTATATTTTTCCATTTTATTTTTTTGATAGCAGATTTGAAAACAGTATCATTTTTATTGTCAGCTGTAAAATAATCACCTTTTAATTCATTTTTACCATTAATCCAAACTATTCCTTCTCCAAATATCAAAGAACTGCCATTTAATCTACTTGATAAGTCCACAGCTAATATATCAGCATCATCATCTTGTATATATTTATTATCACTACCACCATCATAAGATTTAATCATATCAGTAATTGATTCTACTTTTGGCAATGCTCCCCATTTTTGAAATATTTTATAATAATTACCATCATTTCCTTTCGCTACAAATCCTTGTAATCCACCTTTTAAAGAACTAAAAACAATAGTTGAATCAACTCTATATGGAATACACAGATTAATACTTTGACCATTTATAATTTTATGACAATTTTCTGTATAATGGTCATCTAGCCCCCAAATCCAAACATCACCTTCATTTGATAATGCTCCCATTTTTCTATAACCAATAGTAAGCAAATATGTTAAATCTTTGAACAATACTTTGCTATTGTTATAATTGACTTCCAACTCTGTTGGATTGCCAGTATTATTGTATTTCCAAGTTTGATTACTACTCACACCAGAAAATCCAGCAAAATCGCTTCCCCATCTGTATATTTTCCCATCTCTGTAACCACCATTTGAATCTGTATTTGTATTGCCAAGAATTAGCCACAACTGATTATTTGCAAATACTTTGGTTGCTTTTTTATTACTGCTTCCATCAAAATAGGTACTTCTATATAAAACTTCTTTATTATTTTCAGTTGTAGTATTTGTAAATAATGCACTAGAATCAGCCCCAGTACTTCCACCACAATAAAGTTCACCTTTTGTTGTAACACCACAAGTACTATGATAAACTGTACTAAAAAAATCTATAAACTTCGGCCGTAAAGGTGATGAATAATAGTTGAGATTGTCTATGCTATTATTGTATGTTTTTACTCTAGCCCTTACCAAACCTGTAATTACTGGATATCTATTATTGTTACTTGCTCCACTATTTTCTTTTGTATAATTATCAAGGTCAATTGATGTTATTCTATTGGCATTGTTGCCCCATGTATAGATATCACCATTGATTATAATACCGCCTGATCTTCTAGTAAACTGGACTATAGTTTTCCCTATATCTCTAGATGACTCACCAATTTTGACGATACCACCTTCTTCACCTAAATTTATATATTCCTTGGCAACACCATCTTTAATATGTAGTATAACTTGACCTGCATAAGTTGCCTCTTTTGCTCCTATCAGATTTTTAAACTCTGTAGTAATATTGCCATCAGTATCAATTATCTCCACACTACTATCTATTATCAAATCATTTCCTAATGAAAATTTATAATTTCCACTTGAATCATACCAGTGCAATATTCCATTATTATCAAGATAATATTTCCCATTTTTATTAGCATAATCTGTAGTAATAATATCTTTATACTTTAAAAAATATTTTTCATGCAAAGACAAAGGAATCTCTATCAATTTACTTTGTTTACCCAAAGGTGCTTTAGTATGATTTCTATTGACATTTGAATAATAGTAGTCATATAAAAAAGATTTTGATTTTATTTCAATTGGTAAATTTTCTTCCAATTCCTCATTTTCACTCGCAAGTTTTATGTTGAGTCCTGTAAAAGGATTTATTTTGTCAAATTCTGAATCCAAATATCCACTTGAAATCAGCTCATCTACTGAAGTAGCTACATTTGCTTTATGACTGATATAATCTTTATATGCTTTTGCAATTTGTTCTTCTTTTTCGACAAGTTTTTTTATTTTTATCAATTCCATAGCATCAATAGATGAACTATTGCCATATAAATTACTCAAAAACAAAAAAATAATAATAAATATTTTATTAATATACATATTTTACTTATCTCCTGCATTTACGATATAGTCTACAAAGTATATGTTGCTATTTTCTTCACTTTTATTAATTTTGCCTATGTAAGACAATATTCCCTCACCAGCTTTTGTACCTTTATCCGTTAAAGCATTTAATTCAACCATTATGACATATCTATCTATACACAACTGTGTTGATTTGATATATTTCAACCTATAATCTGGCAATGCCATTCTCTGAAAAATACCATTTAATTTATTCTCTAGCTCTTCTTTTGAAATATATTTACTTTTTAAATCTTGCATTTTTTGATTCATCTCATCAATTTCTATTTTTAAGCTTTGATATTTCTCTTTTTTCTCAACTATTTCACTAGTTAACTTTTCTTTTTCATAATAGTATTTTATAAAAGATACTACTTTCATAGAAAAAAACAATGTTGCATATATTATAAATATGCCAGTTACTACTTTTATGATTTTGGATAATCTATTTTTACTTATACTTATCACTGGTTTACCTTAGTAGTAGGATGTGTAAGACATTTTGTCAATTCATTATATTGTAATGTATTCTTATCTAAAATCGTTTGTTGTCTCATAACCGCTCTATTTTCAAAATCTACCTCAGTTCTTAAATCATCCAAAGAAGTATTGAAAAATACTTTATTAGAAAATATCTCAAGCCCATAAAACATACTCCACAATATCCCAATTGTAAAAATAACTACAAATGACAACCTACTAAAATGTGTTTTGGTATTTATAAGTTCATTCATTGTAGAAGTAAGATCATCAATATCACCCATACTATATGCTATAACTCTATCTTCGATTTTTGTATTTTCCTTTAATATATTTTCTATTGCTAGCTTATACCTTGAATCAACAATATAAGAAAGCCTTTTTTCACTACTACTTATATTCAAAAGCATTGCAAAATGCCTAGTGAGTAGAATTGATTTTATTATATCATCTGTTATAAAATTAATATTTATTTTTGAAGCATATATTGTTTTGTGGTTGAATAAAATTACATACTCTTCATCGGTAATATATAATAAAAATTCGTTTTTTTGTAAATACTTTTTGGAAAGAAAATTTAAAGAATAGATTTTTCTATTATCCCTATAATGAGACATATAAACCCAATATTGTTTAAAATAATGGTAAGAAAAAAGCTTTTGAGAAACATCAGTTCTATCATTTAAATAAAATGCTTCACTAGCTGCTTTTGTCTTAAAATCAGTTGCTACTAATCGTACCATACTTCTTCTCCTCTTATGATTGCCATTGCATCTTCTTTTGTTATTAGTCCAGCATTATATTGAGCCATTGATGCTTTTTCTACAGTCATATATTCAGCAGGATTTTGGAAATCTCCACCATGCCCTATCTTAAATCTTACAACCTCAGCAATAGGCACCCTATCTTTGAACCCAGTATTATTGCACTCATCGCAACCAACTTTTTTATATCCCCCCTCATCATCTTCTACTTTACAAAAATTACATAACTTTCTAACAAGTCTTTGAGATACAATTCCTCTTAAATTATCTACAATATCCCCTTCATTTATACCCAAAGAACTCGTCATCCTAGCAACAGTTGCAGGAGCAGAGTTGGTGTGCATTGTAGAAAATACAAGTTGACCCAAATTTGAAGCATTTACAAGCTGAGAAGCCGTTGCAGGCTCTCTTGTCTCACCTATTAGGATGATGTTTGAATCTTGTCTAAGAATATCTACTACCGCTTCAGGATAGCCGTATTTGAACTCTTCACTTGCACTTGCAAACTCTGATAAATCTATTTGGAAGAATGACTCATCTACATATTCTACTGGATCTTCTATCGTTACAACATATTGTTTTTGTTTAGCTAGTTTTTGTAAAAGTGCATACATTAAGTGTGTCTTACCACTACCAACCTGCCCCGTAATCAAAATCATACCATTTGCATATTTTGTTAAATTCTCCAAAATTCCAACAGTTTCATCTGGATAATTTAAACCTCTTAGATTATGAGAAACAACTCCACGACCACCTATCATCCTCATACCAAAGAAAAATTCATTTTTGAGTTGATTAGACCAAGTCCAAATTTGATAGTTTTTTTACCATAATCATAATTTACCATACCATTGATACTCTCATAATCAGAATCTTCTTGGTCAGCCATTGTTACTAGTCTTCTTTTGAGTGTTTTTGCAAGAGCTATAGGGAGCGTACCCATCTCTACTTTGATACCATCTATTCTAAACCAAAGAGTAGCTGATCTATTTGTTTTTTGGATATGAATATCTGAAGCTCCCAATAAAATAGCTTGTCCCATCATCTTGTCAAAATATTTATTGATTGCATCATCGTTTTCCAAGTCACTATGAGAACCAAAAACTATTTCCCTATCTTCTCCAAAAACAGATGACAAAATACCTTCACCCAAAACTACTATTTTTGTGAAATAAAACTTACTAAGTATTTCAAAATCTAGATTAACTACATCTCTAATTCCCAAAACTTTATTTTTTGTCTTTTTTTCTTCAAGAGTGATGATATACATCGAGGTACAAAGTTCTAATTTTGCCTCATCAAGACTTGCTGAAGTATCTTGATATACTTTAGAGAGTTCACTATATGTTGCATAGTATTCATAACCTAAGCTTTTAACAAAAGAAGAATAACTCTCTTCATTGGCTATCAAATCACCATATCCACCTTTTAGATTAAACTTACTCTTAATTCCATCTTCCATCATAACAATAAAATCAGAATCTATCTCTTCTTGTTTTTTGAAAATGTCATTTATAAGCTTTATTTGTTTATCTACTATTGATGAGTAAAACTCTTTTTGTAACAATAACTTAGAATTATTAAATATTTTTTTCATAACTACCATCTCTTTTATTGATATAAAGTTTTAAAAGTAAATGTACTAATGATAAGATTTATCATATCTGACCCTACTACAACAGTTACTAGCATTGCAATAAGCCAAAAAAACAATCGCCATTGCATTACAACATAATTAATATTCTTTTCATACATAGTATCGCATGTTTGATAGAGTGCTTTAGTAACCGCAGGAAAACTTGTCTGACTGAGTTCTGATAGCTTTATATCTGCTGTTATAATAGTTGGAAAGTTGTATTTTTCAAATGCTATATAAAGCTTTTTGTTTTTGTGTATCAAATCAGCCAAATCAGCGAAGAATGGTCTCAATCCAGTTTTAAAATAATCTTTTGAAAGTATCAATGATGTTTTGTGAAATGATATACCAGAACTGAGCATTCCATTGAGAATACGAAACATAAACCTTCCATCAGCAAATGCTTGAGTTCTAAATATTTTATAAATCCAAGCAGGTTTATACATCTGTGTATATAAATAACCAAACAATATAAAAAGAGTTATAAATATAGAAATCCCAAGCCCCATATATGCAATATTATAAGTAAAATAATCTGGTATCCCCAAAAACTGAACAACATCAGGGTTTGATTTACTAAGCTGTGCTACATCTTTTTCCAACATACCAAGATATAAAATCAATCCATAAAAAGTAGATATAATCAACAACATAGGGACAAAAATAGGATTTATCATCTTCGTAAATAAATTTGAACTTGCTTGTTGAAATGTCAGAACCAACTTCAAACCATCAATCGTACTTGTACTATTAACAACTAAACTATACTGAAAACTACTCAAAAAACCATTGTTATATAGTATAGCTTCTAGTTTATGTTTACCTATTTCCATATCTTTGATGGCATGTTCAAGTCTTTTCTTGAAACTACTCTCTTTTGTAATTTGTTCTTTGTACAAGACAAGTGCTTTTCTAGTATTTGACCCATTTTCTAGCTTTGTGACTAAATAATCCAACAAAAACTGCTCATATGGATCTGAAAACATACTCATTACTAAAATCCTTTTATATTTTTGAGAGTTACTATATAAATAATCTCTCTTCTAACATAAGATTTTGAATCAGTCCCACCTATAGCAAACCCTTCAAGAGGTAAAATACCTTGATATTCTTTTGCATCATCGTGTATTATCATAGAACCAACAATTGCTGTTTCTCCTAGTCTAATTTCTCTTGATACATTGTAACTTTGATCATTATACTGAGGAAGTTGTATAACAGAATCACCAATACTCGCTTCAGATATTTTTAATAGTTTTTTTACATTTGGAGTAATATTCAAAAATATCTTATCTCTAGATATTTTTGCCATTGCATTGATTGAAGTACCGTCTTTGATAGTTCCTACTGTTGCTTCAGTAGATACTGTATTTTCGGTTACTGTCGTCTCTATTTTTTCTATATAATCTGTATTTTGACTAATAGATTGAACAGTTGGAATATTGTTTTTTAATACTATTAGATTTTGGCTATAGTTTAGGATTCTCCCTATATTATTGTTTGCAGTTGCAAGTACTTGCAGCAACTCTCCTGATGATTTAGGGTATGAATAAGATAATGCACCATCTATACCTATCGCTTTTGTTATAGTGCTTGTAATGTCATCCGTACTGCTACTAGTTACTTTTGTTATAGAAGATATCCCGTATGCTCTATCTTTATTTAAGATAATCTCAATCTTTTCAAACTCTATAGTAGCTTCTTTTGCAAAATTCATTTCATAAGATTTTGCAATCATTCGAACAGCTTGTTCAACCTCTTTTGTAGCTTTTAGGAAGATAAGACCTGTTGACTTATCTATATGATATGTAGAAATTTTATCAGTAGATATAATATTTTTCAACATTTTATCTAGTTCATCATATAATATTATATGTGAGCTATTTTCTATTTTACTCTCTCCTGAAGTCTCTTTCGTAGTTGTTTCATTTGATGTTTTTAAGTTAAAAAGTGGGATATTAAGCTCTACCACAACATCTTTATATCTCATAATACTTATCATTTCTTTATCATAATCTATATCTACATATACATTTTTTGTATGTGACAATGTATTTAGAACATCTTTGAGTTGAGTTGAATTAATAGTGATAATACTATTTAGAAAATCTTGTTTATTATCAATATAATTACCAATTGATACACCATAACCAGTAGTTGCGGTAATAAGCTTTATCAATTCTTCAACACTTATTTCACCATTTAACTCAAATTTTGTATAATCTACTGCTTTTTTCTTAGTTTCACTTTTGTTTACCACCTCTACCAAATGTATAGCACCATTTTTTTGTAGAACTAAGTCTTTATCTAAAACCGCATTTAAATAGCTATTTAAATCATCAAAACTAAAGATTTGAACTCTGCTTTTAGGTATTGCAATATCATTATTTTTGAGATAGTATATATTATTATCAATAATTTCTAATTCTTTTAAAACATCGGCTAAAGATTTGTCTTCCAATATACTTATATATTCTTGTTTTTTAGACACTTCTGATACTAAAGATTTAACATATGGCTCTTTTATATCATTATAAAACTCTTTATTAACATTTTTTTGAACTTCCCCTATCATTTCATTGTGATAGCTTTTAGCATTACATCCACCAAATATCAATCCAACCAATATCACAGACATATAATATTTTTTAGTCTTTATAAACATTTAAATCCTTTATTTAAAATAAAATTCATAATCAAATCCTCCAATATAAGTAGGGTATTTCAAAAATAGTTTTCCATCATTATAATATTCTCCATAAGACATCTGAGATTTTCTATCACTTTCTTGAGAAACAAATAGTTTGTTCATTGTAGGAATTTTGCTCACATCATACAAAGATGTGCTAAGTATAGGAATACTTCTAGCTATATTCCCCCAACAATACATTTGAGATTTGCTTCCAAGACCTGTCATAGTACAAACGAATTTTTTGTTTGTTTCTTTTACTTTTATGTGAACATTGTCTATACCCCATGATTCATCACCCAAAGCTTGACCATATGCCCAAACATTATAACCATAATCACTAGATTTTAATTCTCGCACTCTTATTAAAACTTTTAATTTTCCAGCACTATCTAATTTGCCTTTTAGTTTATATCTATATTTTTGGTCATTGTGTCTAGAATAAGGCTCTCCATCAACATAAAATATCCCATCATTATAATGCGTACCTAAATTTAAAGTATATATACCAGAATCATTAGTATCAGTCCACTGCTGATGAGCATCATGAATAAACCCATCTTCTGTAATTAAAACATCATTTAAAAATACTTGTAATCTTTCCATATCCCAAGAGTCAATCTCAAAAAAATCAAATTCTACTTCTACTTCAGAATTGGCAAAAGATGTTCCTAAATTGTATGTTTTTTCTATTGACTGCTTAGCTAGCAAAAATCTTCCCAAAATTCTAGTAGGGTCAATTCTATCTGTGATTGATAATATTGTTGTATTTGGTGTTGTTTCTGTGGCTGAAGTTAAGTAAGCATTTGCATTAGTTGAACTTGTTTGATTTGTAAAATTTACATCTGAATATGTTCTTACAGTCCAAGTTGAAGAGTTTGTTATTCCTGTTTGAAAATCATCCAAAACTTCTGTTACAACATGGTCTAGTTTAAAAATAGCTGCATTTGCAAAATTTGCATAACTTTTTCCATTTATACTATTTGACTTTGTATTTAACTCTTCTAATGCCAAATTAAATACATTAGAACTATTACTAGTACATGAACTAGTTTCATTTGCCAATCTACACTTGGTTAAATCAGTACTACCTTTTAGTTGCATATTTTCATCAACATACAAATAAAACTCTTCTCCCAAAGCATCATAGATAGAAAGACTCAAAGCACTATTTGGAATAAAACTCAAACTTCTAAAGTCCAAACTATCATCAGTCCTATAATATATATTGTCCATCCCTTTCAACACAAAATCTGAGCTATTTACAAATATCATGTCAGGATTAAACTTTTTGCCAGATGATAATAAAGTAGGCTCATAATGTACAGCTCCATTTGCTCTTTCACCCCACATCCAAAAGTTGTTGTTGGTATCTATTGCCCCAAATCCTCTTATATCTCTAAGTGCAAATATCTTTTTGAATACTTGTGAGTTGTTGTTTATAGCAACAGGTGTTATTTGATTTATAAACTTATCACTATTATCAATCCCCAAAGCCCCTTGATAATTTCTTCCAAAAGTATATATTTTACCATCATCACTCAAGACAGCTATAGTATCTTCAACCATGGCAATATCTACCAAATATATTTCATTTGCATTATTCAAGTGATCTTCTTTTCCATTAGCAAAAAATTTATGTTTTCTTAAAATAGAACTTTGACTTACGGTTGAACCTATATCTTCAAAACTTTGTGAACTTATTTGTCCATTACAGTATAAATCTCCACCAAATTTGACATATACTCCACTTTGAAAATAATCAAAAATAGGAGATATACCACAAACATTTGTACTATTCATTGACATTTTTTCAAACTTCACTCTATAAGGATTGTTATACCATTTTTTCGTTTTTTGAGTAGCATCTTCTATTTGAACTTTTAGCATAACAGGGGTATTGATATAGTCAGGACTTAAATTATGATCAAGTTGACCAAATGATTCTATTCCAGCTTTTTTGTAGTCATTATTACCCCAACAGAAAATATCACCATTTGCCAACATACACCCACCATCTCTTCTGAGAACCAAATCCTTTGCATCAGGAATATAAGAAATAAGTCTATCTTCCACATCCAAGGTATCGTCTTGACTCGTAAGAGCACTTCCAGATTCTACTGGAATCCAAGATATATCAACATCTCCTTGATAAATATACTCATACCATTGCCCATTTTTCTTCACATAAGCTACATCGCCAACTGTTGCTTTGACAAATGCCAAATCTTCCCAATTTTCCAAATATATAGGGGCTTTTTGATATATATCAAAAGAATAATCTCCTCTACAATATTTATAAACCACTTCTTGATTACGCAATTCATAGTAATAATTATTTGTAGGACATTTTTCTGATGGAAGTCTTAATTCACTAGATGTATTTGTGATAATATTTACAATATCTTTTTGGAATTTACCATAGACGACCAAAGAACCTTTGATTAAATCATCTTTTTCACTACTTTTTGGTGGATTTGTATTGATTCTAAATAATTTATTAGTGTAAAAATTATATAAATATTTGTAATCTTCATTATATGAAGATACTTGTGTAAAAACTCCTTGTATAAAACAATTATTATCTGTATCAAATATAACTTCAAATGCTTCAGATGTAATTGGATTTATATTATCAAAAGATTTTCCTAAATAATTACTTTTTAAGTCATCTTTTATCAATTTATCCCAATCTAGTTTGTTGTTTGATTTTTTAGGTATTTTCCTTGTTTGGGCGATATATTTGTTGATTGCAAGTGCTATATACTCTTCTTTTTGGATTACAGTTTTTATATTATTCATCAAAGAAATATTAGTTGATGATGCGAACAAGAAAGTAACAGAACAAATCATTAATAATATCTTTTTCATATCACTACTCTACTTTTAAAATTTGATTATTGAGGATTTTTATATAACGAGAAGAATTTTGTACTCTTATATATGTACCTACTGGTAAGGAATTTAGTTTTGAATCATTTAATACAGATTCATTTTGTATAGTTACATTTGCGTTCTCAAAGTCTGCTTTACTATACTCTATCCAATAATTATTTTCATTATACCATCGAATAGTATTTAGAGAATTATTACAATATTCACTCACAAGTGATGATGAACACTCTTTACTAATAGTAAAATTATTTGATAAAATTGTATATATAGTATTAGCCTCTTTTGAGCTTAAAACAAGTTGTACATAAGAGTTGTCTAGATTTACTTTATCATATATAGATTTTGTTTTGTTTCTATGTAGGTCTCTATTATACAAGTCAAACAAATATTGATCAGCATTTGCTGATGTAATAGCATATTTCAACCTCAGATTTTGATTACTTTTGAAATCTATGGCATCACCTAGCCTATTTTGCTGTGAAAAGTTCTCACCTAAATATTCATTTGTCATAAGTTGAGTCATAGAAGGTATTTTAAACTCAGTTAAAATATATTTTTCTAACTGTTGAGAAATATTTTCTTCTATAGCTATCATATTTTGGATATATAAAACATTTTGTTGCTTAATCATCAAAGCATCATTTCCAAACAAAAAACTTGACAATAAGAAAACAAAGGTAAATAGTCTCATTTATTTTACCTTTTCTAAAGATGTTGAAGTTTTGATATATTTTACACCATCAAGGTCATACATCAATATACCAAAAGGCAAATGTTTAAATTCATTTCTTGTATCATATAATGATGTATCATTACTGATTACCAAAGGACCCGTTTTGAACTTCTCAATATAATAATACATTATCAATACATTTTGAGCGTTTGTGGTAAACATATAGATATGATTATCTTTGATACAATATTGTCTTTTTGGTATATCGGTACAGTTGTTTAGTCCTGAGCCTTGGGTGGTTACTAATGTAAATATATTTTTTGCTAAATCATCTTCAATTTTGAAATAAATTTTTCCATTGTAAAAAAAAGTTTTTTCCCGAAAGGTATTGCTCTCATATAAAGATTTTAGATTGATATCAGCACTAAGATTTTCTTTGAGTCTGTAGTTTATACTTTGGGTAGATAATACAAAGTTGTTGAAATATGTATTATCTAAGACCCCAAAAGTAGTTCCAAGATAATCAGCAGTTTTAAGAGTTGTTATTGAAGATGGGATATTGTAATTTTTTATGATATATCTTTCATAAGCATTTGCTATAGACTCTTCATCAAGTATAATTTGTTTTATTTGTTGCAAGACATCTTGTCTTGTACCAAAATCATTCAAATCTGCATATACAATGGTTGTAATCAATATAAGTATATATAAATATTTAATCATAAACTTTTTACCAACTCGTAAATCTCCATATCTTTAGTGTTTTTACTAAATTGTAGTTTTTCTTGTATTTTTTCTTTGAAATAAGTTTGTTTTCTTATTTTTAATTCTTCATCTGTAATAACTTCATCCTCAGTATTAAGTAGATTTTGATATATCTCATTATAAGGAGTATATTCATCCAAGATATTATTAAAATCTGTTTCAAAATTAGTACTATCCTTATTGATATATGCAATCTCTATTACTTTGTCTATATTAAAACTTATAATATTGTCTTTATGAAGGGGGCTTTGTTTATCAACCCACACATCATATGTAATTTTTTTGTTTTGATCTTCTGTATAGTCACTCAAATCTTGAATAGTGCGAAGTTTACTTCTAAGTGCTAAAAGTTTGATTTTTTCTTCACTACTTATGACTATATTGCCATCTATATTTATAAGCTCGTCATTTGCCAAAGTTGAGCTTAAATCACGATTTATTAAAAGAACTTTTTCCCAATATTCACCTGAAGGCAAATGCGCCATTATTTCATCTCTTGTAATCTCTTTTGTACTTTTGTTGTACTCTGATGCCAAAAGAGATTTAATCTCAGAAATTATTTCATAGTTTTCTTGTATCTGCTTTGCTTCTTGTACATCACTATATGACTTATAAGTAGCACTTGCAAAAATAATACCAGCTATCACAAGTCCGACTGAGAGAAAGATATTGGAATACATATATAACCTTTCTTATTTAAAAAGCTATAACTAAAAGCTTATAATCAAGCTTTTAGCTCTAACTTATATAAATAAAACTTAGGAAGAATCCTAAGTTTTATAGTATTATGGTAAAACTACTTCATTTGCTGCAAAATCGTTGAAATATATAATAAATCTTCCATCATTTGCTGTATTTGTACCAGCTCCAGTAGCTGCTGGAATTCTAGCATCAGTTCCAGTTGTAGCACCACCCCAAGTATCAGCACTTGCAGTAGTAGGGACAGCTGTTGCATGTCTATCTATTCTAGCTATTGAGGCCAAATCTGTTGCTATTTGTGTTTCCAAAAATCCTGCAGAATCAGCTAATAATCCACCAAATTCTACATATATTCCAGGTACTCTATTTGCATTAATGGTAACTAAACTTATTCTCATTGCAGCTCTGTCCCCAATAGCAGTTGCTGCATTATTAGTTCCAGCAACTCCACCAAAAGAGATAGCATTATATTCATTAGCAATCGCCGCTGGAGCTACACTTGTTAATTGCTCATTAATTTGCTGAGCAAAATAGTTCATTGCCGCTAATCCTGTCAAATTAGTAACTGCATCTGTATTAGCTTTTGCTACTGCTTCTATATGTTCAGATCTTGCTGCCAGTTTAACACCATTCTTAATATTATTAATCTCTGTAATAATACTTGTCTTTTGTGCGATACCCTCTATTTTATCACCAGTTCCCCCGAATGTTTGGAACATATAAATCATTGCTCCTACTACTACTATAATCATTGCTATCAGTTGTGGCATATTTTTCTCCTTAGTTTTTGTTGAAGTATAAGTTTAAAGTGCAAATTATTTATAAACAATACACGCAAACAAACCATCACTATTTGTTCCACCGTTATTTTCAAAATCGCTTGTAGCTAGGTTGTAAGAGTTGGAACTATTTTCAAAATCTCCAAAAAGCATCTTTTGACAATACTCTCTTCCTACAAAGCTTTCAGAAAATCTGGCTTTACTCATAAGTGTGGCATTATTTGTCATATTGACTAGTAGCTTATAAGAACTACTGTCATTTATGTTTGGAATAATCTGCCATACTACTCGATTATTTGGGAATGTAACTGTTGATCTGAAATCATCTCCACCTACTTGTGTTACCACCATATTATTTAGTAATATTGCATTATCACCCAAAACTTGAAAATTGATACTTGCTATGCTTTCGCCTGAGTTGACATATGTATTTACAAAACCATCAACAGCACTAAACATAACTTTCATTTGTTCAAGTTCAGATTTAATCTGACTATCATCAGCTTCAAATCTAGTAAGAAGGATAATCGTAGCAGCAACAACACTAATAATAGATGCTATAAAATAAGCCAATTACAAACCTTAATATAATCTACTTAGTAAACTTTAAGATATACTAATAACTGAATAATATATAAATCTTACTTAAACTAATATAAAATATAATGATATTTTAATATAATTATATTATTTACTAATAAACTGTATAAATTGTTAGTCCATATTATAATTTTTTTAAGTTTATATAGCCAAGAATACTCCTAATATTGGAACTTTATTAAAATAACAGAAAATTATTCTATGGATAATTTTTATTTAAACATACTCATTCTTATACTAATTTTTATAATTATATATTATAATAAATAGTATGAAAAATGTATGATTATTTTCATTATTTTTAGTTAAAGTAAGTTCTAATATTGTGATTTTATGATGTTTTATTCATAAAATATAGAATAAAGTGTTAATTAGTTGATAGATTATTATATTTTGTGTAAAAAAATTATAATTATGTTATAAAATAGTATAAAAAATATTGGCATAAACGCTTAGTTTGAAACCAAGCGTTTTATTTTATTTTTTATGAGCGTTTTTAATGATATGAAGAAGGGGTAGTTTGTATGTCAAAAATACAAATTGTTTGATAAGATATCCTAAGAAGCCTTTTAGTTTGACTACTCCGTACAAGTCGCATACTGCGTATCTTCCACCAAGGGCTATCAATGTACCTTGTAGTTTGGGATTACACTCATGTAGGGGCTTGTCTTTGATGCTATTTATTATATTTTTGGCACAACATATCCCTGTAGCTCTAGCTACTGTCACATTCGCTGGCATTTTTGTACCTTGAGCATCCTTAATCTCGGCAATATCTCCTATTGCAAAAACATTGTCATACTCTTTTGTTTGCAAAGTATCTCTTACTATGATTTGGTTTTTTGTATTTTTGGATAGATTTAGTTTTGTAGCCAAGTTTGATGCTTCCACTCCACCAGCGAAGACTATAAAGGCATATCTTATTTTTGTACCATTATCAAGGTATAGGTATTCATTATCACACCCTGTCATTTTGGAATTGGTGACGATGTTTATTTTGAGCTCTTTGAGTCTATCATGTGACATTTTTACTATCTCTTTATCAAATCCAGACAATATGGTAGAACCTGAGCTGATAAGTGATATCCTAAAGTTATCACATGCAAAACTCCCTCGCTCAAAGAATTTTTTGGCATAATAAGCCATCTCTGCTGCTATTTCTACACCACTAAGCCCAGCACCTATTACTGCGATATGAGTTTTGTCACATTTTTTTGCACCATCACTTACTTTGTTGAATAGCTGAGTTTCAAAGCTTTGTTTGAAAAAAAGTGCTTTATGAAGTTTTTTCAAATCATCTGTATGATTGAGACCTTCTATATTTCTTGGGAAAAGTGTCCTTCCTCCGATGGCAATAATCAAATAATCATACACCACTATCTCTTTTTCTTGTGTATAAATCTCTTTTTTGTCAAAATCAATATCAACAACTCTTAAGTTTTTGTACTCCACATAAGAGTGCTTGACACCTGCACACAAACTTGCCAAATCTATAGTAACATCTGCCATATTTGCTTTGTTTGCTATTAGGTCATACACTTCTGGCTGGATATTGTGATATGTGTGTTTATCTATGAGTGTGATTTTGATATGAGGCTCTTTGATAAGCTCCCTCAATGCATAAATTCCAGCATATCCTCCACCTAAAATTACTACTTTTTTCACTTGTGACCTCTTTATAAAAATGCTGATGCTTCTTGGGTAGAAGTAAATGATAAAATCTTATGAGCTCTAAGATATGTAAGAGCATCTTTTACTAGTTCTCCACCTAAGAATATAGGGATTATTTTCTTGTCGCTATTTTTGTATTTGACAAACAACTCTGCAATTGCTAGACAATCTGTCATAAACTGTGGTGTTATAAGTACATATATCATATCAACTTTATCAAACTTTGTCACAATATCCAAAGTCTTTTCGTATCTATCACACATCGCATCACCTATTATATCTACTGGGTTTGATTTGGGCCAGTTAAAAGGAAGTACACTATCAAGTAATGCAATTTCTGCGTCACTCAACTCATACATTTTTTTCCCTTTGTCTATAATATAATCTGTCAAAATAGATGCAGGACCTCCTGCATTGGTCACTATCAAGATATTTTCTACTACATTTAAGGGATTGAAAAGCAATGCTTCAATATTGTCTTGTATTTTACTCCCTACACTTTGAATCAGCCCTTTGAACATATCATAATTTCCACTTAGATTTCCCGTATGGCTAAAGGCTGCTTTTTTGGATGCTTCGTTTTTCCCTGTTTTGAAAATATATATTGGTTTTTTGGAATTTCTTATAGCTTGTAAAAATCTTTTGCCATCTTTGATACCTTCTGCATATATGGATATATATTGACAAAGTTCATCTTCATTTAACATCTCTATCATCTGAGCAAAATTCAAATCAACCATATTTCCAACAGATACTATATGAGAAAACCCTATGTTATTGACATAAGCTTTGTCCATAAGAGCCGAAAGTACTGCACCTGATTGTGATAAAAGGGCAAGATTTCCTTTTAGTACATGGTCTGTTCCAAATGTTAGATTTAGATTTTTATTTCCATTGAAATACCCTAAACAATTTGGTCCTATTATATTGAAGTTGTGAATATTTGCAAGTTCTTTTATCTTATCTTCACTGGTCAAATCCCCTACTTCTTTGAACCCTGCACTAATAATTACTAAGTTTTTAATATTTTTTTGTATCAACTCTTCTATCACTTCTAATACAAACTTTGATGGGATAGTAATAACAGCTGTATCTATATCAGTTGGAAGATGGCTAACTTTTGTATAAAGCTCTCTACCAAACAAATATCCACCCTTTTGGTTGATAAAATATACATCACAATGACTAATCAGTGAGTTTTTAGCTACTGCATACCCTACTTTTAGCTCTTGCTCACTTGCTCCAATGACTGCTATTTTTTGATTTTCAAAGAAATTTGGTCTATTTCTTGGAAGCTCTTTTTGCTCAAAAGGTACACCTTTTTTTATTCTACTATCTACTATAGTAAACCCATCTTGATTTAATATCACAGGATTGAAATCAAGCTCTATAATATCTGGATTTTGTTCTACAAATAACTGCACTTTTTTGATGAACTCAACTCCAAGACGAATATCTATTTTTGTACCTCTGAAATTGTCAAAAACTTTTGAAATTTTTGTGCTTTTTATAGCTCTTATTATCTCTTCATCACTAGCTTTTGTATCTATATAACATACATCTTTGTACATCTCAAGATAAACTCCACCTTTTCCAAAAAGGATAACTTTGCCAAAAATCTCATCATCTACTACACCCACATATACTTCTACACCTTTGGTCATAGCAGTCACTATAAATCCATCACTACTATCAAGCTCTACACCTTTTTGGGCTACATTTGAGATGATTTCTTTTATAGCTTCTTTTAATACCATCTCATTTGGAATACTCAAAATCACTCCACCAAAATCACTTTTGTGTACTACTTTAGGAGACTCAATTTTTAGTGCTACTGGATAAAAGTCAATCTTTGGTAGTGGGTCATTTAGCTTAAATGAACAAAAATTTGGTGTTTTAAATCCAAAACTTGTAAGCTGTTCGTAAATTTCTGATTCTTTCATGGATACTCCTAAAATAAACTATCAACAATTTTTTTTGCGTCTGTTTGAATTTGTTTTAAATGCTCTTCATTTATAAAACTCTCTGCATAAATCTTATAAACATCTTCTGTTCCAGATGGTCTAAGTGCAAACCAACCGTTTTTTGCATTTACTTTTAGTCCACCTATTTTGGCACCATTACTTGCCGTGGTCAAGATACTTTCTATTTTTTCACCTGCAAGCATATCTGATTTTATATCTTGAGGTGTTAGGTTTTTTAACTTTTGTTTTTGCTCACTTGTGGCAACTGCATCAATTCTTGCATATATAGGAGCGCCGTGTTTGGTCGTAAGATTTGCATAATATTCCCCAGCATCAATCCCTGTTTTTGCCAAAATTTCAGCTGAGAGAAGGTTGAGTATGATTCCATCTTTATCTGTACTCCAGACATTTTTATCAAACCTTAAAAAACTAGCCCCAGCACTCTCTTCTCCACCAAAGAAAATCTCTCCATCTATCAAAGGCTTCACAAACCATTTGAACCCAACTGGTGTTTCAAAAAGCTTTTTGTTGTTGTCATTTGCCACTCTATCAATCATAGAACTACTCACTAGAGTCTTACCAATACCAAGCCCATCAAAATCTCTACTTTTTGATAGATAATCTATAGCTACACTTAAGTAATGGTTTGGATTGAGTAGTCCTTTGCTTTTGGTCACAATCCCGTGTCTATCAAAATCTGTATCATTTCCAAAGGCAATATCATAGTTATCTTTTAGAGCAATCAATCCAGTCATAGCATAAGGGCTTGAACAATCCATTCTTATCTTGCCATCGTGATCAAGATGCATAAATGAAAATGTAAAATCAGCTGTGTCATTAAAAATATCCATATTAAGTCCATACATTTTCTTGATAGCATAATAATATTTCATACCACTTCCACCCATACAATCAGCCCCTATTTTGATACCAGATTTTTTGATAGCTTCCATATCTATTACATTTACCAAATCTTTTACATATGGGGTTACAAAATCATATTCTTTGATAAACTCTTGCTTTATAGCTTCTTCATAGGGAATTATATTTACCCCTAGAAGATTGTTTTTGAGGTATTCGTTGGCTTTGTTTTCTATCCAGTTTGTAGCTTCCACATCAGCAGGTCCGCCATCTATGCCATTGTACTTAAATCCACCATCACTTGGTGGGTTGTGTGAAGGGGTGATGACTATTCCATCACTTCCTTTATTGGTCAAGATAGCATGAGAAATTACAGGAGTTGGTGTGTATTCAAAATTTGCTGCATAATTTGTACTCACACCATTTGCACCAAGTACACATAAAGCACTTTTATGTGCTGGGGTAGAAAGAGCATGTGTATCCATACCTATAAATAAAACTCCATTAATACCCTCTTTTTTTCTATAATCCACCACAGCTTGAGTAACAGCTAAAATATGAGCTTCATTAAAACTATTTTTCAAGCTACTTCCACGATGACCTGATGTACCAAATGAAATGAGTTCTGATACATTATTTGTATCAATAGTTTTCGTATAATATGCACTTACCAAGTCAGCAATATTTTCCAACATCCATTTTGGAGCAATTTGTCCAGCTATTTTTTCCATGTAACTTCCTCATACAAATAATAAAAGATGATTATAGCTTAGTATTAATAATTTATTCCTTTGAGAAAAATTTAGATATAATACTTGTAATCAATATGCAATCGGTCATAACTATAATTGTATATGAATTTCTTAAGCCCAAATTAAATTTGGGTTAAAATATAAAGGTAATAAAATGGGATTAAAAGTAGCAATAAACGGAACTGGTAGAATTGGAATCATAGTTACAAAAATTGTAACTAGTAGAGATGATATGGAGCTTGTTGCACTAAATACTACAGCAGATATGGATATGCTAAGATATCTTTTGAAATATGATAGTGTTCACACAGGTGTAGAAGCTGAGATTTTGGATGAAAACAATATGTTAATTAATGGCAAAAAAGTGAGAATTTTCTCTACTAGAGACCCAAAAGAGCTTGGATTTGGAGAGTGTGGAGCTGAAGTTGTAATAGAGTGTACTGGAGCGTTTTTGACAACAGAAAAATGCAAACCTTACCTAAAAGATGGTGTAAAAAAAGTCGTTATGAGTGCACCTGCTAGTGATGATACACCAACATATGTACTCAATATAAACACAGATGGATACAAAGGTGAAGCAATCATTTCAAATGCAAGTTGTACGACCAACTGCCTAGCTCCTATTTGTAAAGTACTTGATGATACATTTGGTATGGAAAATGGACTTATGACTACAATTCACTCATATACAAATGATCAAAATATCCTTGATGTAAAACACAAAAAAGACAAAAGAAGAGCAAGAGCCGCAGCTATCAATATGATACCAACATCTACAGGTGCAGCAAAAGCTATAGGGCTTGTAATGCCTCATCTTCAAGGCAAACTAAACGGATATGCTATGAGAGTACCAACTGCTGATGTATCAGTAGTGGATTTGACTGCAAATCTTAAAAAAGAAGTTACAAAAGAAGAAGTAAATGAAGCTATGCAAAAAGCTAGTCTTGGAGCTTTCAAAGGTTTGATTGAAATCGATACAGAAAAAAGAGTATCAAGTGACTTTATAGGAAGTACTTATAGTGCTACTTTTATCCCTGATATGACAAGTGTTGTGGATAAAAAAACAGTAAAAGTTCTTGCTTGGTATGATAATGAGTGGGGATATAGTAGCAGACTTGTAGATATGGTGAAGTTTGTCGGTTCTAAATAATTTAGGAATTTTATGCAACTTAATATTATTGAAGATATTTTAAATGATTTGAAAAAGATACGAGAAGATATAATAAATTTTGAGGTTGATGAGAGTTTAAAACACTATAAAAGCTTATCAAATCTCAAAGCTTATTTAAGACTTCGTGCAAAAGATATAACACAGCTTCAAGACAAGCTTACAAGTCATGGGCTTTCATCTTTTGGGCGGTCGCAAAGCTCTATTGTAAATGCTATCAATCAAGATATTATATTGCTTTCCAAACTTCTTGATAGTAATTTTGATGATTTGTCACTAGATAGTAATTTTGTCAAATTTCACGAAGCCAAAACTATAATGTACAAAAACGGTAAAGTTTTTGGTGGCAAAGATGATGATGAGCATACACACTTGCAACAAATTTTCAAAACAAGGGTGATGATTACACTTCCAAGTGAAGCAAAGAACTCACCTCAACTTATAGGTGAACTTATCAAAAATGGAGCAAGTATTCTAAGAATTAACACAGCTCATGATACTCCTGATGATTGGAATATGATGGCAAAATATATCCAAAATGAAAACTCAAGACAAAATAAAGATACAAAAATATATGTAGATTTGGCAGGTCCAAAGAACAGAACTGGAAAAATAAAAAGGGTCTTTTCCCAATTTAAAATAGGTTCATGGAGGAATCCAACAGTTGTAGAAATTACAACAAATTTAGATAATAATATCTTTACAACAAAAAACAATAATGGCATATCAACACTAGTCGTAAATGATGAATTATTCAAAAGAGCTAAAATATCAAAATCTATCAAAATATATGATTTTGAAAGAGAAAAATATATAAAATATAAGCTAACCAAAGAAAATGATAAAATTTATGCAATTGCAAATAAAAAAGTGACAATTTTTGAAAAAACTATAGTAAAAATAAAAGACACCAAAAGCAACCTTTACAATCTTGAGCTAAATCCACTTGATATCAAACTTCATAGAGGTGATGAGCTACTCATATCTCATCATGATGTATTGGGTGATATAAATTTTGAGTATGAAGGTAAAAGCTACGCGTCCATTATCAATTGTACAAATAAAGAGATTTTTGAACATGTCAAAATAAATGATGATATATTTATTGATGATGGTAAAATTGGCTGTACCATATCACATACCAATAGCTATGGAATTGGCTGTAAAGTATTTTTAGCAAAAGAAAATGGCACAAGCTTAAAAGAAGAAAAAGGGATAAATTTCCCAAATTCGGACTTGATTATTCCTGCAATTACACCAACTGATGAAAAAAACCTTGAAACAATAGTAGATTTTGCAGATATTATTGGGATTTCTTTTGCTCAAAGTGCAAATGATATCAAAAAACTAAAAGATATGTTGAGTATTAAAGAAAAATTCAATATTGCAATAGTCCCAAAAATAGAGACGAAACTAGCCATCACAAACCTTCCTTCAATACTAGAAGAACTCCTTGGTTGGGAACAATTTGCTATTATGATAGCAAGGGGAGATTTGGCTATAGAAGTTGGTTTTGATAATCTTCCTTATATCCAAGAAGAGATATTTGGTATATGTGAAGCTGCTCATATACCAGTCATTTACGCAACCCAAATCCTAGAAGGAAAAATGAAAAACAACCTTCCAAGTAGATCAGAAGTAACAGACGCTGCATTTGCTCAAAGAGCAGATTGTGTAATGCTAAACAAAGGGGATTTTGTAATCCAAACAGTAAGTACACTAAAACAAATCCTAAGAAGTATGCACACAATATTTCAAAAAAACAAACAACTATTATCTTGTTGTGAGATATTTAAGTAATATCTCACTCCACACTAACAGAAAAATTAAACTCTAATTCTTTTGAGAAATTATTTACAAAAAGTAATGATAAATGTTGTATTGTATAATCAAGTCCAGACTCACTCTGACTTACTGTATAGTTTTTGCAAATAAAAATTTTCACCTCTTTTTCAAACTCAAATTTTATATTTTTATTTAGATATGGGTCAAAAATATTCAACGATTTTGTATTCAAAGTCATATCACCAGTCAAATATATATCATTTATTTTAAGTATATCATACATAGCAAAATGCAAATTCCACTCATTTGCATATACTAAATTTTCATCACACTCGCATACCAAACTTATATCACAAAATAGTTTGTTTTTCTCTAGTGAGTAGCTTTTGATGAGCTGTCCTTTTGTATCAAAAAGTTTTCCATCACACTTAAATATTGGCTTATTATTACTAATATTTTTATGAATAGCATTCGTAAAATTGCTATATTCTACAAACATATTTGATTTGAAATTTTCTAAACTCAAAGAATTATCACTAATATGGTCTAAGTTTGAATATTTTTGATACTTATCCAAGTAAAGTTGTTTATCATTTTCAAGCCTCAATACATTATGATGAATCGTTTTTATTTCTTCTATATCTTGAGTTTGGGGTTCGCTTTGGATATTGATGTGATAGTTCTCATTTTTTCTTGTGAGAGAATTAAGTAAATTAAAATTTTTATCTTTTATATCAAATTCTACAATACTTGCCCCATAATTTGGTTTGATAATAGCCAACAAAGACTCATTACTCAACTTATATTCATCATATCCATCAAAATCAATATCCAAAACTTCCATTTCTTTAGCTTGAAGCATATTTTCACACTCAATAATATATCTATAAGCATTATCTCTTAGATTTGGTAGATAAATTCCACCAAAAACACCATGCCACAAGACATCATTACACTGTGCTTTATACAAACAATCTAGATAATGGTCATCTTTTAGTTGTTTTTTTGATAGTTCTAAAATTCTTTTGTGTATCCAATTGCTTTGTGGATATTTGATAAAAAAGTTTTTCCAAATACCACCTCTTTGGTTATGAACTATATCAAGATTTGACCACTCGCCCATCTCTTCATAAGAAACTGTTGGTAAATATACAAGTCCTAGAGCATTATTTGATTCAAAAAACTCTTTATAAGTTTGTGTTTGAATAATATTACTACTTGAACAAAGCTCAAAAAACTTTCTCAACCATCCTTTTTCATAACACAATTCATGAGTCTGAGGCCATATACCAAATTTTTCTCCATCATCAAATATAATAGCACCATTATTGCCATTGCTACTAGTAGAAAATGATATAAGTTGATTTTCAATACTATCTATATCATAAAATGGAATAGAATATCTCAAAGCTTTACTTATAGGAAAAATTGCTATTTTTTGGGAGTTGTTTTCTGTTAAATAATATCCTTGAAGGTTGGAGGTAGTTCCATTTGCTATGAGGTGATAATCATCAACAATTACATATTTTATACCACAAACACTTAAATCAGATATAATAGAATCATCCCAAACTCTCTCCGTAAGCCACAGTCCTGCGGGTATTTGATGAAAATTCTCTTCTATAAAATGGTTTAATTTTTTGATTTGAGCTATTCTGTCACGAGAAGGAATTGAAGCCAAAATTGGCTCATAAAAGCCTCCAGTAAAAAACTCAATTTGCTTTGATAATTTTTGCATAAGTGAGAATAATTCTATATCATTTTTTTTGATAAATTCTAGTAGCCAGCCACTAAAATGGACTGAACATTTTAAATAAGGAAATAATTTCAATGTTTGAAAAAATGGTTTGTAAGCTTTATCTATAGCATCATAAACTACCTCATCAAAATTATCAACTGGTTGATGAGAATGTATCCCAAATAAAAGTTTTGTTTTTTTCATAGCATTTTCCTCAATATTATTTGGTAATTTTATCGTAATCAAGTTACAATACAATAGTAGAAATAAAAATTTAATAATAATACAAAAGGATTGATATGTCAATAGCTATTATGTGCTCAGGTGGAGATTCACCTGGAATGAACCCAGCTATTAAGCATTTTGTTGATTATGTTTTAAGTAAAAATTTAGAACCGTACTTGATATATGATGGATTAGAAGGTCTAATTGATGACAATATTCGTCTTGCCTCTTACGCAGATGTGGCTGGAATCATGCATCAAGGTGGTACAAAGATAAGATCATCAAGGTCAAAAAGATTTTTTGATATTGAATTTAGGAAAAAAGCTTTTGAAAATCTCAAAAAAAGAGATATAGCTAAAATCATAGTTTTAGGAGGGGATGGCTCATTTCGTGCAATGAACCAATTTTATAGTGATTTTGGTGTAAGTTTTGTGGGAATTCCTAGTACAATAGATAATGATATATTTGGAACTGATTATTGTTTGGGTGTAGATACAGCACTAAATAAAATTAGAGAAGCAATAGATGCCATAAGAGATACATCATCATCTTTTAGAAGAGCTTGTGTTGTAGAGACTATGGGCAGAGATTGTGGATATTTGGCATTAGTGTCAGCAATTACTAGTGGTGCTGAGATTTGTTTGATTCCTGAAGTTTGCTTTGATTTAAAAAGTATCACAAAAAGACTAAAAAATGAAGTGCAAAATGGTAGAACTTATATAGTATGTGTAGTATCAGAAGGTACTAAAATGACACAAAAGATGGTAGATATATTAGAAAATGAGATAGGTATGGAGACAAGAGCTACTATTTTGGGTCATGTCCAAAGAGGTGGTAATCCGACTGTTTTTGATAGATTGATGGCGGTTGAATTTGTTACAAAAGGTGTCGATAAGCTTCTTAGTGGGTGTGAAGGCTTAGTTATAGTTTATAAAAATTCAAAATTTGAGTTTGTTACAATTGATTATGTGAATTCAGATAAATACTCCATATCACAAGATTTGCTTCTTGTAGCTGATAGATTATATAAATAAAGATTAATAAAGAGGTGTAATATGAAAGCAATAGTTCTAGCAGGTGGGTTTGGTACAAGAATCCAACCATTAACAAACAGTGTTCCAAAACCTATGTTACCGATTTTAAATAGACCAATGATGGAACATATTATTATCAAACTTCGTGATGATTTAGGTATAAAGGATATTGCTATATTACTTTATTTTATGCCAGAAGTAATCAAAGATTATTTCAAAGATGGAAAAGATTTTGGTGTAAATATTAGCTACTTTTTACCTGATGATGATTATGGTACTGCTGGAGCTGTTGGTTTTGCTAGAGAGTTTTTAGATGAAACTTTTATTATAGTAAGTGGAGATTTAGTCACTGATTTCAAATTTAGTGAAATTTATGATTTCCACAAACAAAAAGAATCAAAGCTAACTATTGGTCTTACTCCTGTAGAAAATCCTTTACAATTTGGTGTGGTTATTGCCAATGAAGAAGGAAGAATTGAAAAGTTCTTGGAAAAACCTAGTTGGGGAGAAGTATTTAGTGATACTATAAATACAGGTATTTATATACTAGAGCCTGAAATATTGGACTTTATTCCACTTGAATCTAATTATGACTTTGCAAAAGATTTATTTCCAACTTTAATGAATAACAACATTGCCCTTTGGGGATGCCATATAGAAGGATACTGGAGAGATGTGGGAAATCCTGAAAGTTACAGAGAAGTTTATCAAGATATTTTCAACAAACAAATTTCACTTCCTATCAAAGGTGTAGAAAGAATCTATGAACATGGTGTATTGTATATTGAAGAAGGGTCAAGTATAGATGAAGATGTACAAATCAAAGGTATCGTTGTAATTGGAGAGAATACAAAAGTAGAAAATTTAAGTGAACTAAATAATTGTGTTATTGGTAAAAATTGTACAATAGATGAGTCTGTCAAACTAACAAATACTATTTTTTGGCAAGATTGTACAGTTGGTTCAAAATCAAAAATCAATTATGGCGTAATTTGTAACCATGTAAAAATAGCAAAAAAAGTTAAAGCAAAAGATGGCGTTATAATAGCTGAAAACTGTACAATTGACAAAAGTGTTTCTTTTGAAAAAGATGTTATGGTATGGCCAAATAAAACTATAGATGAAGATTCTATTGTAAGCAACAATGTAATTTGGGGAGATAAATACAAATCTTCTATTTTTGAATCTGGTAGCGTTGTGGGTCGTGCTAATATTGAGCTTTCTTGTGATTTAGCTATCAAACTTGCAGAATCACTTGGCTCTATTCTCCCTGTTGGGGGCAAAGTATATGTCTCAAGAGATTATCAAAAGAGTTCTCGTATGCTAAAAAGAGCTTTTTTGAGTGGTCTTTTGTCAACTGGTATCAATGTAGTAGATACTTTCAATGTTCCATCGGTTGTAATGAGATACAACCTTGCATCACAAGATGATGTCATAGCAGGAGTTCACTTTAGACAATCAGCCAAAAATCAAGAAGAAACAGAAATCTTATTCTTTACAAATGAAGCTTTGATGATAGATACAAATTTGGCAAAAAGTATAGAAAGAATATTTTTCAGAGAAAATTTCAGAAGAGTTAGATTTAATGAAATTGGTGAAATAAATGAAGATTCTGATACTCATACTAGATATATAAATGCTATCAAAGCAAAGGTTAATACCAACTTATTTAAAAATAAAGATATCAAAATAGTGACTGATTTGATGTTTGGTTCAACTTCAAAAGTTTATCCAAATATTCTAAATTCTCTAGGGATAGAATCAATTGTTTTAAATGCTTATGAAGATGACAAACAACTACAAAAATTACATTCAGTTATCAAAAAAGCTCATAGTGAAGTGGGTAAAATTGTAAAATCATTAGAGTTTGATTGTGGAATTTTAATATATCCAAATGGTCATAAACTCCAATTTATTGATAACGATGGTGTTCTTGTCAAAGATTATATAGCATTATTGGTACTTTTACATTTGGTTGACTTTGAAGGTACTCCTATCAAAAAAGTATTTTTACCTGCATGGGCACCTGATTTTATAAAGTACAAGCATATTGATATAACTAGAGGTAAATTTGGTGGATTTAAAGCAAAACAATTGAGAGAATATGATTTGATTGCAAATACAGATGGAAATTTTGCATTTAGTGAATTTTCACTAAATACTGATGCAGTGTTTTCTAGCTTTAAATTTTTGGAATTTTTAATACATCATCAAACAAATTTAAGTAAAGTGGTCAAATCAATACCAGATTTTGTCTATAGAGGTGAAAACATAGCATGTCCAAGTGCATATAAGGGCAAAATGATGCGAATGTTTTTAGAAGATAGCAAAGACAAAAAAACTTCTCATGTAGATGGTATAAAAATCTGGGTAAGTGCTAATGAATGGATTTTGATGGTTCCAGATGAACACCAACAATTCTTAAATATTTACATTCAAGCAAAAAATCATAAAAATGCAGATAAAATATTCCATGAATACAACGATAAAATTAACTTATGGATAAATGAATAAATGGTTTACTTAAATTTTATATGGCATATGCACCAACCATATTACAAAGATAATCTCTCTAAGAAAACAAAAATGCCATGGGTGTTTTTACATGCAATAAAAGATTATTATGATATGCCTTATATGCTTAGTCAACACCCTAATATAAAAGCAACTTTCAATCTAGTACCTTCTTTGATAGAACAAATCAATGACTATATCAAAGGTGATGCACATGATGAGCTTTTGGATATTTTATCGTTGAAAGTTAGTACATTAAAAGATGAAGATTTAGAGTTTTTAAATGGATATTTATTTGCTTCAAATGAGACAAATATGATAAATCCACTTTGGAGATACAAAGAGCTTTATTTGAAATTCAAAAGTTTTGAAAAAGGGATTAGGATATTTAATGAAGATGAGATTGAAGATGCTCAGGTTTTGTTTTTGTTATCTTGGTGTGGAAACTATTTAAGAAACAACAATAAACTAGTAAAAAATCTCATCTCACAAGGGGCGAACTACACCCATAACCAAAAAATAACTCTAATTCATGAACTTATCAAATTTTTACCAGAGATTTTAACACTTTACAAAGAACTTTTCACAAAAGGGCAAATAGAGCTTTCCACCACATCATATTTTCACCCAATTTTGCCACTTCTTTTGGATATCAATCATGGTAAAGCTGCAAATGCAAACACTATATTACCAAATATCCAACCTGATATATTTGCCCAATTTAGTGAATCTCAAGTGACAAAAGCAATAGAACTTTTTGAAGAAACTTTTGCAGTCAAACCAAGTGGTTTTTGGCCAGCTGAGGGAAGTGTAAGTGATGAAGTTGTAAAGCTTTTTGCACAAAATGATATAAAATGGCTAGCAACAGACGAGGAAATCTTATATAAAAGTATCAAAAATCAAACAAAAGATAAGCTTTACAATCTTTACTATCACAACGAATATAAAAATTTACTTTTCTTTAGAGATAGACATATAAGTGATTTAATTGGTTTTGAATACTCAAAAATAGCTCCTCAAATAGCTGCACTTGACTTTATAGATAAAATCAAGAAAATAGAAATCATGAGTACTCATAACTCACTTGTGAGCATAATCTTAGATGGTGAAAATGCGTGGGAATATTATCGAGAAAATGGAAAAGATTTTTTCAATGAACTATATAAGTCTTTAGAAGAGAATAGCTCTTTTATTAAGACTATTTTACCAAGTACTGCAAATACCTTGGAAATTGACAATTTACCAATAGATTATATTCAACCTGGTAGTTGGATAAATGGAAATTTTGATATTTGGATAGGAAAACCTCAAAAAAATAAAGCTTGGGAATTATTAGCTTTGACTAGAAATGATTATGTGAATAATCTTGGTTTATTAGATGATGATACAAATAAAAAGATATTAAATGAATTTGCAATAGCATTTGGAAGTGATTGGTTTTGGTGGTATGATGATGATCATTTCACTACTCAAAAACCTTTTTTTGATAAGCTTTTTAGACTTCATTTACAAAACATCTATACACTCATGGGGCTCAATATTCCTCAAGCAATCATACATCCAATAGTTCCAGAAAATGAACTAATATTGGCAAAATATAATGCTATGCACCAAGCAAAAGAGCTAAAACCTAAAGAATCAGAGTTTAGATACTGCAAACTTACAAAAAGATGGGTACTTTTTGCACCAAAAAGATCAGACCGCCCAAACAACTTTATCATGCAACAAGCTATTGAAGAAGATTGTTTATGCCCATTTGATGAAGGAAACGAACATCTCACACCAAAAGAAATATCTAGAATTGGTGATACTAAAGCATGGAGAGCAAGGGTAATACCAAATCTTTATAATGTATTATCAATTGAAGTTGAACCTGATGGCAAAAAAGATGATTATTTTGATGTTTTTAGTGGATTTGGAGCTCATGAAGTAATTATAGAGACACCAAAACACAACCATGAGATGTTTGATTATTCTCTAAAAGAATTTACAGATTATCTCAAAATTTCCAGAGAAAGAATGATAAGTTTAAAATATGATACAAGAATTGCATATGTATCTTTGTTTAAAAACCATGGTCAATTAGCTGGTGCATCACTAAGTCACAGCCATTCTCAGATTATTGCACTACCATTTCTTCCAACTGATATAGCTGAAGATTTAGAATATAAAAAAGAGTATTACAAAAAATACAAAAGATCAATTTTGGATGATTTAGTTTATGAAGAAAAACAATATGAACAAAATCTTATTTTTGAAAATGAATCATTTGTTTGTTATGCACCTTATGCTTCTAGATTTCCTTATGAAGTGAAAATTGTGGCAAAAGATGAATACTCTTCGATTATTGAATTTGATGAGTTGACGCTGACAAATCTAGCTTCATCTTTGGAATTGATTTTCAAAAAATACAAAAATGTTTTGGGTAGTTTTGCATTTAATATGATTTTCAAAAATCACCCATATGAAGGGTATAATAAAACTTCAAAAGATTACTTCAGATTTCATATAAGCATATTTCCAAGATTAAATGGAATTGCAGGATTTGAGCTTGATACTAGAGTATATTTAAATAGTATTTTACCACATATTGCAGCCAATAAACTAAAAGAAGTATAAAGGAAAAGCCATGAATATATTGTTTGCTTCAAGTGAGATGTTCCCATATGCCAAAAGTGGTGGATTAGCTGATGTGGCACAAAGCTTGCCCGAAGAGCTAAGAAAAATTGCCAAAGTTTATACTATTATGCCTTTGTATTATGGAATTGATAGAGAAAAATACAATATTAGTTTTTGTGATTTTTCATTTGATATTTGGCTCAATGGCGTAAGACATCAAATAGATTTATACAAAAATTCAAACAACCCTTATGAGCTTTTTTTGTATAACCCAATTTTATGCGATAGAGAGGGTTTGTATCACGATAGCTATGGTGACTTTGGGGATAACCACCTAAGATTTGGATTATTTTCCTATGGTGTGATAGAAACTATGCTTAGACTTGATTTGAAAATAAATACTATCCATATAAATGACTGGCAAATAGCACTTATTGCACTTTTGGCTAAAACCAAATATTACCTATCTCAAAAAATTGTATTTACAATTCACAATATTGCATATCAAGGAATCTTTCACAAAAGTGTGATGAATGAACTTGAACTTGATTGGAAAGAGTGTTTTAAAAGTGATAGATTTGAGTATTTTGACCAAATCAATTTCCTAAAAGCTGGGATTTTTTATAGTGATATGGTCACAACAGTAAGTCCAACATACGCAAATGAGATACAAACACCATATTTTGCTCATACACTGGAAAATATGCTAATCACAAACAACTACAAACTAACTGGCATAATCAATGGCATAAGCTATGATGTATTCAATCCTTTAACTGATGAATTTATCTACAAAAACTATGATAAACAAACCTTTGAACTAAAAGCCCAAAATAAAACAAAACTATGCAAAGAGTTAAATCTAAACGAACCAAACCGCCCTTTATTTGTGTTTATTGGAAGATTTACAAGCCAAAAAGGGGTGGATTTGATTTTGCAAAGTCTCCATCTTTTGAAAGATTTTGAGATCAATGTAGCAATTTTGGGAAGTGGTGAGAAATATTACAATGGTATTTTTTCAAAACTAATAGATAAATATCCAAATATTGCTATAAAGTTAGGATATGACGAGCCACTTGCTAGGAAATTTTATGCAAGTGCTGATTTCTTACTTATGCCATCAGTCTTTGAGCCTTGCGGACTAAATCAAATGATTATGATGAGATATGGAGGACTTCCTATTGTTGCAAGAACGGGAGGGCTTAGAGATACTGTAGTGGACTTTACAGACACCCATCATCATAGTAAAAACCAAGGTATTGGGATAACTTTTGATGAACATAATATGTTTTGGTATATGCACGCTATTACAAAAGCTATCTCGCTATATGCAAATCAAAAAAAATACATCAAATTTGCAAAACACAATATGAGTGTAGATAACTCTTGGAAAATCTCTGCAAAAGAATATATGAAAGTTTACAAATGAATTTATTTATAGATTTTGGTGGGACACATTTTAGATATTGTTTTGACGATGGTGATACAATTACTTTAAAAAGTGAAGATGTAGAACTAGTAAAGTTTATAGAAATACAAATATCCTTAAAAAATATAAACAAAGTATTTATTTCATTTGCTGGACAGGTAAAAGATGGCAAAATATTATCAGCTCCAAATATAAAAATAGAAACTTTGGATATAAATAAATATTTTGAAGAAAAGTATAATATTGAAGTATTAATAGAAAACGACCTAAATTGTGCTGCAATTTATGAGTATTCTAAATACAAAAATGCTCAAGTTTTGGCTGTTTTTTATATTGGTACTGGTTTTGGAAGTGCATTTGTCATAGATGGTAAAGTTTTAAAAGGCAAGGACAATATAGCAGCAGAAGTGGGTCATATTCCATTTAAAAAAAAGCCATATAGATGTAACTGTGGAAGGGATGATTGTTTGGAACTTAGTGTAAGTGGTAAGGTATTTGGGGAAAATAGCTTTGAGAACTCTGATGAAGATACAAAAAAAGATTTTCTTGATGGATTAAAACATATCTTTCATACTACTTTAAATCTATTTGACCCAGATGTCATTATCTTAGGTGGTGGAGTAGTAAAACACAATCCATTTATCTTAGATTTTTTAAAAAATGAGTATAATAATAGTTCTTTTAAAACGATTAGAAGTGATCTGAAAATATTTATTTCAGATGTAGAAGATGCAAATATTAAAGGTTTACAAATACTATCAAAAGGTGAAAAATGTCAAGTTTTATAAAGTATAATATCTCGGAAAAATATCAAAAAAGTATAGCTTATTTTTCTATGGAATTTGCTATCCATCAAGCACTAAAGATTTATAGTGGAGGACTTGGTTTTTTGGCTGGATCTCATATGAGAAGTGCTTATGATTTAGGGCAAAATGTGGTTGGGATTGGGATTCTTTGGAGTTATGGCTATTATGACCAAGCAAGGGATGAAGATAGAAACCTCAAAGTTGAATTTAGAAAAAAAAGATACTATTTTCTTCAAGATTTGGGTATAAATGTAGAAGTTGTAATCAATGGTAAACCAATCAAAATAAAACCATTTTTAGTGGAAAGTGAGATATTCAATAGTGCTCCAATTATACTTCTTTCTACTGATATTGAAGAAAATGATTATTTGAGTAGAACAATCACCCATAAACTTTATGATGCAAATGAAGAGACAAGAATAGCTCAAGAGATAGTATTGGGAATTGGTGGAGCTAAAGTGATAGAAGCACTAAAAATCAATCCTGATATATATCATATGAATGAAGGTCACGCACTTCCACTTGTATTTGAGCTATACAATAAATACAAAAACTTTGATGATATCAAGAAAAAAGTAGTATTTACCACTCACACACCTGAAGCTGCTGGTAATGAAGAACATAATTTAACACTACTTCATAAAATGGGCTTTTTTTCCAATTTATCAATAGAAAATGTCAAAGAATTCATGGGAAGTAACAGCAATAATTTCAGTCTTACAGTTGGTGCATTGAAAGCTGCAAAAATTGCAAATGGTGTATCACAACTTCATTCACAAGTAGCTTGTAAAATGTGGTCACATATAGAAAACAAATGTGAAATAGTACATATTACAAATGCTCAAAATAGAAGATATTGGGCTGATAAAGGACTATTAAGAGCTCTTGATGAACATGAAGACTATGAGCTTGAAGCTAGGAAAAAACATCTAAAAAGGGTGCTTTTTGATGAAGTAGCAAACCAAACTGGAAAGATGTTTGACCCTAATGTCTTGACAATTGTTTGGTCAAGAAGATTTGCTGAATACAAACGCCCTGGACTTTTGAAATATGATTTTGCTAAATTTTTGGATTTAATCAATAACCAAGAAATGCCAATACAAGTTATTTGGGCTGGGAAACCTTATCCATTTGATACTGGTGCTATAAATATATTTAATGAGTTAAGCTTTATTAGCAAAAGTTTTAAGAATGTGGCAGTTTTGATAGGATATGAGCTTAATTTATCTATGATATTAAAAAAAGGTGCAGACATTTGGCTAAATACTCCAAGAATCACCAAAGAAGCAAGTGGAACAAGTGGTATGAGTGCGGCAATGAATGGAGCTATAAATCTCTCTACACAAGATGGCTGGCATCCAGAATTTGAAAAACATGGAATTAATAGTTTTACAATTCCTTCAATTGACCATACTTTACCTATTGAAGAACAAGATATTATTGATAATAAGCATTTAATGAAAATATTATCAAAAGAAGTAATTCCAATGTACTACAATAATAAAGAAAGATGGCTAGAAATAATGAAAAATTCTATGATAGATACCATAAATGCTTTTGATTCTGGTAGAATGGCACATGAATATTATGTTAAGATGTATGATGCGGATTAGATGAATTTATGGCAAAAGGGGGTTACAATGAATTTTACAGATGAATTGATTGCACAAAGTTTAGCAAATCAAAATGGATGTTCGAGTGGAAAAATAAGTGATATAAATAATGAAGTAAGACTTTATCCTCTTGCCCAAAAATACAATAAAGATAAAGTGGTTTTAATGCCAATAAACCCTACACACTCTTTTGTGTATTGGGAAGTAACAGAACAAACACTAAAAAACCTAAATATTGATTTGGGGAATATACACCTATCCTTTAAACTATTTGATGAAAACCATCAAGAGATTATGGAATTTGATTCTATTTTTAGTATCGGGGATTATTATATAAGTCATAAAAGTAAGTTTAAAGCACTCTACATCAAACTATTTATTCAAATCAATAATGAATTAAAGTTTATTTTGCAATCAAATATTATAGGTGTTTTACAAAATACTATCAAATCTTCTTCATCAAATCAATTATTAAATGGTTGTATTGATGGCGATTTGATATATAATTCAAGTTTATTGGGAGTACAAAAATGATAAAAGGATACTGGATTCCTGTTTTGCATTCTCATTTACCATTTGTAAAACACCCTGAACACAAAAATTTTTTAGAAGAGTATTGGCTATTTGAAGCTATTACGGAATGCTATATCCCACTTTTACAAAGATTAAAAAAGCTAGAAGATGAAAATATAGATTTTGCACTCACTATATCTGTAACTCCACCACTTGCTGAAATGTTGGATGACACACATCTAATGGGAAAATACGACAAATATCTTCAAACATTAATAGAACTAGGTCAAAAAGAAGTTATTAGAACAAAAGAGACTGAATATGAAAATATTGCTAAATTTTATTTATATTTTTTCACTCAAACAAAAGAGTTTTTTGATGGTTTTTTAAATGGAAATGTTTTGAACGGGTATAGATATTTTTATGATAAAAATAAAATTGAAATCATTACTTGTGGTGCTACTCATGGGTTTTTGCCACTTCTTAGTGTAAACAAAGAAGCGGTAAATGCTCAAATCAAACTAGCCAAACTTTCACATGAAAAACATTTCAACAAATCACCAAAAGGTATTTGGCTTCCTGAGTGTGCTTATTATGATGGGCTAGATGTTATACTCAATCAAAATGGAATTGAGTTCTTTATCATGGATGCTCATGGTATAGTTTACTCCGACCCAACACCAAAACATGCAGTTTATGCTCCTATAATTACTCCAAACAAAGTAGCAGCTTTTGGTAGAGACAATGAATCATCAAAACAAGTTTGGAGTTCAAAAGATGGTTATCCTGGGGATTTTTGCTATAGAGATTTTTATAGAGATATAGGATATGACCTTGATTTTGACTATATAAAAGATTATATCAATCCTGATGGAGTGAGAGTATTTACAGGTTTTAAATATCACAAAATTACTGGCAATTCTGATTATAAAGAGATATATGACCCATTACATGCTGCGTACAAAACTATAGAACATGCACAAAATTTCCATTTCAACAGAGAAAAACAAATCACAAGTATAAGTTCTATGATGGATAGATTGCCTATTATAGTTTCCCCTTATGATGCAGAATTATTTGGGCATTGGTGGTTTGAAGGACCAGAATTTTTGTACAATATGTTTAAAGAAATCGATTCTCACAAAGTAATAAAAGCAATCACACCTGTACAATATCTAAATATGTTTACAGAAAATTTTGTTGCAAACCCTCACCCATCATCTTGGGGTGACTTGGGATATTATGATGTGTGGCTAAACAAATCAAATGATTGGATATATAGACATTTACATGAAATGGCTGATGTTATGGTAGAGTCTGCAAATTTATACAAAAACAATGCCTCCACTCACCAAGAAACACTACTCAATCAAATGTCAAGAGAACTTCTTCTAGCACAAAGTAGTGATTGGGCTTTTTTGATGACAACTGCTACAGCTACAGAATATAGCGAAGCAAGAACCAAAGAGCATATAGGAAACTTTTTCAAAATAAAAGATATGTTAGATAACACTTATTTTGATGAAGATTTTTTCACAAAAATAAGTGAAAAAAACTCAATTTTTGATTTTATCAATTTTAGAACTTATTGTTCAATGTGATAAGGTATTAACTTTTTAATGAAACAAATAAAATATGATGATTTTCAAAAAGCTGTAAAAACTTTGGGTCTAATAAGCAAAATGAGTAAAAATGCTATTAGATCAAAATATCTAAAGCTTTCCAAAGAATATCACCCAGATGGAGAAAATGGTGATACTGAAAAATTCCAAGAAATTAATGATGCTTATCATCTTGTTTTGAAATACATTGACAACTATAAATTCCAACTTTCAAAAGAAGAATTTAAAAACCAATACCCATTTTCAGATAAAACTGAAGGGGATTGGCTGTATGGGATTTGATATATAATATTTTTTGATGTTTTAGTATCAATAATTACTTAATTTCCAAATCCCTAAAATCTCTTCTTCTTTTCTTTAAATTCTTTCTATATGTGATAAAATCACCATATTCAAAAAACTTATCATATCTTGAATGTTTATCTTTTACAGCTTTTGAGTGCTTTATAGGACACCAATATTGCTCAGTTCTTGCTGCTATTTCTCTTACATAATAAATTACACCATTAAAATACTCGCAATACCAACAGTTGATTCTCTCTACTTTATCAAGATAAAAAAGATTGTATCTATCTATTATGATATAATCACTTCGTTTTACTTTTGGGATTTTATATATTGGAAAACAGATATATTGGTAGATTGTCACAAAAATATCTACCACAAGTGCTGGTATCATCATAGCCCAAATAAAAGGAATAGTCAAAATTGCACCTATTGGAAATGCTGAAAGGTATTTGATTGAGCTTGTTATTTTGGCTTTACCTTCATGAATAACTTTTTCTTCAAATATAGCTTTGCTATTTTTTATTGTATAGAAAAATTCATCATGTTTTTTTCTTAGTTCTTGTTCTAACTCAGCTTCTAGGGCTTTAATCTGCTCAGTTATTTCATCAATTTTTTTACTCATTTACCACCTTTTATCGCATATTACTTTTAAAAAGTAGTAATGATAGCTTAACCTCTATAGTTTGTCAAATCATTTAAATTTATAAAGAACTCCATCTCTTCATGTCTTAGAATTCTTATCATATTGGTACTTCCTCTAATGCCAGCTGGGTCACCTGCTGTTAGGATATAGCACTTATCAAGGAATAATACTTTACGATTTACACCTTGTGTTAATACCATATTCAACATCTGCCCTATTGAGCCATGTTGTACGACAAATGATGGCACAACTCCCCATACAAGTGTAAGTAATCTTGCAGTTTTTTGACTATGAGTTACTGCATATATAGTTTGATTTGGTCTGTATCTTGCAATCTTTTTGGCACTATCACCTGAGTTTGTCATTGTAATAATACCATCTGTTTTTAGATGGCTTGAAAGTCTTGCTGCTGAATAATTTATACTATCTGTCACATCATGCATCTCAAGGTCACCAAATTTGTAATAAGGATAAGTTGATCGTTCTGTGGCTTTAATAGTCTCCATCATGGCTGTAACTGCTTCTATTGGATATTTTCCGACTGTTGTCTCTTCTGAAAGCATCACCGCATCTGTACCATCTAGTATTGCATTTGCCACATCACTTATTTCTGCTCTTGTGGCATTATTACTATTTGTCATAGAAAGGAGCATTTGAGTAGCTGTGATTACAGGTTTGCTAAATTCATTTGCTTTTTTGATTATCATGTTTTGAGCTTGTGGCACTTCATAATAAGGTATTTCTATACCCAAATCACCCCTTGCAACCATTATCCCATCACTTACATTTATAATCTCATCTATATTCTCAACCGCATCAAACTTCTCTATTTTTGCAAAAAGCTCAACATCACCACCAAAAGAGTTTACTACACTTCTAGCTTTTATCATATCTTTTGCATTTTGGACAAATGAAATTGCCATAAAATCTACATCATTTTCTACACCCCATTTGATATCTTCTATATCTTTTGAAGTGAGTATATCTATATCTATTTTTGTATTTGGAAAATTTATCCCTTTATGAGATGATAATATCCCATGACTTAGCACTTCAAGGACTACTTTATCACTTCTCATTTCAATTGTTTTTGTTCTTATTTGCCCATCGCAAAAGAATATATGATCACCAATTGACAAACTATCCAAAACTTGAGGCTGAGAAATACTCAATACATAGATATCATCATCTTTTTGGAAGCCTACAATATCATCTTTTACTACTTCTATAATATCACCATTACTGATTTCAAAAGTATCTTGCAAATCCCCTATTCTTATCTTTGGTCCACTAATATCTTGTAAAACACCTATTACCAATCCAGTTTGTGTACTAGCTTCTCTTATTCTTTGAAGCACACTTAGGTGATATTCGTGAGTATTATGCGAAAAATTAAGCCTAAATACATTTACACCAGCTCTAATCAAAGCTATAATTTTCTCTAGGCTATCAGTTGATGGTCCAAGTGTTGCTACTATTTTGGTTCTTTTTTTCATAAGGTTAGTTAAAATACCCTCTTAAAATCTTTTTACCACCTTCAACACCTGGTTGGTCATAAGCATTTACATCTATAAGTTTTGCTACCATAGAAGTCAAAAGCTCATAATAATAAAAAAGTTCCCCTATAGTTTCTTCACAAATATGCTCTATTTCTATGATATCCAAAGGAATATCACCAAGGTTGATTAGCGATTCTATTATTGAATCTGCTTGTTTGTTGATAAGTTCTGCAAAATTGTGATTATTTACAAAATCCATTTTTTCAAGAAATTCTATAGTAATATCAGGAATTTCTATATTATGGTCAAAGTTTTTGACTTTTATAAATGTTACTGATTTATCTCTTTTTCCCTCTACTATAAGCTGTAAAAAAGAGTGCTGATCTGTTGGTCCAATAAGCCCCACAGGAGTAAGCCCCACATGAAGCTCACTATTTAACTGCTTTTTACCAAGACTCTCACCCCAAAGCTGAACATACCAGCTACTAAATCCACGGAAACTTTCACTATAACCGAACAAACAATTGATATCATAAGTATGAGAATTTTTAGCGTACATAAAAGCCTTATTCATCAACGAATTATACATATTACCTTTTGCAAAGAAATTATCTTTTACAAGTTTTGCACCAAGAAGAAGTTTTTTGACATCTACACCTATCATAGCAAGAGGTACAAGCCCAACATTGCTCAAAACTGAAAATCTACCACCTACATTTTGTGGTATTTCAAAGTATGTGATATCATTTTTAATTGCAAGTTGATGTAAAGGTGAGCCAGTATCACTTATAATCACATAACTATCATTATTGAGTGGTTTGTTTGATAACAAATATTTAAACACAGATACAGTCTCAACAGTAGTTCCAGATTTACTGATAATCAAAAACACAGCATCATCAAAATCTATTTTTTTTGAAATTGATCTAAGCACAACAGGGTCTGTACTTTCAAGAAAATAAAGCTTTGAATTAATCTTTTTTACAGATTTCAAAAAATTATACACAGCGTAAGTTCCTAAAGAACTCCCACCAATACCCACTACAACTATATATTTTTTGTCAGAGAATTTTTTTATTTTTTCGTAAATGCTATCTACATTTACATCTGGTAGGTTATAATAACCAATCTCTTTGGTTTCATCAACAATTTTATCAAACAATTCATGGTTTAAATTTGGATATTCAAAATAAAGTTTCGTTGTCATTATTTTCCCTTTTTAAGATTTGCTAATATGCTTTGATGTACTCTGATTTCATCTTGTATGCTATCTAAGATATGTTTATCAGAACTAGTTTTTAAAGTATGTTTTAAATCTTTTATTTTTAGTTCTAGTCTTTTTTCAATAGAATCGCTATCCAATGAACAGCCACATTGTTTTGAAGTAGTAAAATAACAGCTTATTCTTTTGTAAATTTTTATAAGTCCCATATTATTTCTCCAATATTTCGACTAATTTACAAAATTTTAACTGTATTTATTTACTTCTTGGTTACACACTCTCAATATACAATATTTTAACCAAAAGATATTTAAAGTTGTGTTATTTTTTTATAAGGTTAGCTACTTCTTCTAAGTCGAATTTTCCAAACTCAACCATATTGAAAAGTAATCGAAGAGGTTTATCACAACAAGTGCGAGAACACTTAGTGACTAGTTTTTTTGCCTTTGGGTAAGGAAGGTCGGTGTGCTGAAGTATCTCTATAGCATCAGATATAGAAGTCTCAGAACAATCACAAATAACAATAGTTCCAAATGTTTCTAAATGTTCTATTTGCATTATATTCCTTATTTAGGTGTTAGGTTGTAGGTGGTAGAGAAGAAAAAGACTATGACGCCCTACAAACTACAAACTACAAACTACAAACTACAAACTACAAACTACAAACTATTATTTTCTTTAAAAGCATTAGCCTCTTTAACAGCTTCTACTACTTTTGCTGATAATATAGGAAGTTGTTCATATTCAGTCCATAAAGTATCTTCTACTATATCATGAATTTGTCCTGCAAATTCTACTGCAATTCTTTTTAATTTTGCGTGTTCTTTTTTTAATTCTGTTTGATCCATTTTTTTCTCCTTGTTTTATTTAAGTGGTAGAGGGTAGGTGGTAGAGGGTAGAGAAGAAAAAGACTATGACGCCCTACAACCTACAACCTACAACCTACAACCTACAAACTAAAACCCATAAACATTATCCAATTTAATTTTGGGTTTATCACCATGATATACAAATGCAAATTTCCCTTTTTTTTCAAACTTGTATGATTCAAAAAGCTCTTTAATCTCTGCAATATCTGGGATATAGGCTTTTAGTTTTTTGAGTCCTCTATAGTGCAATACTCCTCGAAGGAGTTTTTCTGCATCCATATAATTCATATCTTCTACCAAAAAAGGTGTTATCAAAATATCTTTATTCATAGCTCTAGAGTGTAAATATCCGTAATTTGTGGCAAGATTCAATGATGAGCTTGATACCATGTCATTTGATGTAAACTCGTACAAATCATCACCAAGTATTTTTTTGTTTAGTTTATATGCTATTTGAAAGAAGTTTGGATTATTTACCTCTTTTGCATGATTTGTTGTAAAATTAAAAGCTACTGCCCTGCCACTTGACACATATTCTATCACATCAGCATATTTTTCAAATCCTACAGTTTGCAAAAGTTCCAAATCATCCAAAGGTATGATAGTCTGTATAGATTTATCTTGTGCTGATTGAATAAAACTTTTCAATAATTTCAATTTTATCTCATTATTTCTACCATACAATGATGTGACTTGGATACTATTATCAAGCTCATAGCCACTTATCATTCCCAAAAGGTCATCCTTTTCATCTACCACACAAAAACTCAAATGTGGTGAGTGTACTATGCTTTTGGAAATGATATGATTATCAAGCCCCAAAGTTTCTTGGTAAATATCAAAAACCTCTTTTTTAAGCCATCTTACGAACATAAATACAACTTTTTCAATTCATGTATATTCAAAACTTTTTTTCGATTTGTCACTATCTCTCTTACATTTTGAATCAAATTAATAAGCTTGGATTTATCCACTTCAATACCACATTTTTTCAAATGATAATCCAAAGTTGAGCTTCCACTATGTTTGCCTATTGGAAAGTCTCTTTTCAAACCTACACTTTGAGGGCTAAAAGGCTCATAAGCATGTTTGTTTTTTATCATTCCATCAGCATGTATTCCACTCTCATGTGCAAAAATATTTTTACCAACTATTGGCATAGAGTCACTAATAGGCTTATTTGAAGCTATACTTACGAATTTGACTAGTTGTTTTAGTTTTGATGGGTTTATCTCTCTATTTTCTGCAAATTGATATTTTAAGCTCATCAAAACTTGCTCAAAAGAGGCATTTCCAGCACGCTCTCCCAAGCCAATTACTGTTGTATTGACACTACTTGCCCCTGCTTCAATCCCAGCTATTGCATTTGCAGTTGCCATACCAAAGTCATTGTGTGTGTGCATTTCTATCTCGATATTTGATGATTCTTTGATTTGAGATATGATTTGGTATGTTTGCAAAGGTCTCAAAATCCCGATAGTATCGCAATATCTAAATCTATCAGCACCCAAATTTTCTACAAAACTAATAATCTCTTTCAAAAACCCAATATCAGCCCTTGAGCTATCTTCTGAGCCAATACAAATGAACAATCCCTCTTGTTTTGCCAAAGTAATAGTCTCTTCTAAATTTCTAAATATTTTATCTATATCATTTTTGTATTTGATTTCTATAAGTGTTTTGGATACGGGAATAGATAAGTCAACAGCCCTCAATCCACACTCCAAAGAGCTTTCAAGGTCACTTATTATTGCCCTATTCCAACTCATCATACGAATTGGTAGTTTTAGATTGATGAGCTCTTTTATATCAGATTGCTCTTTGCTTCCCATCGCTGGAATACCAATTTCTAGCTCATCTACACCATTTTGGTAAAGCAATTTAGCAATTTGTATTTTTTCTTTTGTATTAAATGCCACATATGGAGCTTGTTCACCATCACGAAGAGTTGTATCGTTTATCAAAGCCATAGTACACCAACTTATAAAAAGTATTTATTATCTAATATGCAATATCTATTCCTTATAGTTTTTCTTCCTCTAACTATCACGCAACCACACTATATACAAAATTCACTTTATAAAATAACTTTTAAAATACATTTTAGAATACTCTTAAAAATTCAAGAAATTATGCTTGAATTATAAATGAAATTTATATTATTTTTTTATAAATTAGTTTTTTTATTACTAAGAATACTGTTTTATAATATTTATTTATACTGATTTCTGCTACAATTCCTCAATGTCGATAAAGTTAAAGGAAAATTATGCAAAGTATAAAATCTATAGTAACAAAGCGATTTGGTATTATATTCGCACTTTTATCTTTTATAGTTATTATTACTGTAACATTTGGTTTTAGACAGCTTTCTATTGATAATGCAAAAGACAAAGCTACTGCTATGGCTGAAGTTATTAAAGCTGGATTAACTGCCCATATGAAAAGTGGAATTATGGATAATAGAGATTATTTCCTAAATGAGATTAAATCTACTTACAACATAAATAATATTGATATTGTTCGTTCTAGTCATGTAAATAAACAATATGGATTATCAACTATTGAAAAAGAAATTACAGAAAATTCTCATAGTGTTTTAGCCAATGGAAAAGCTATTTTTAATGTAATGGAAACTATGAATAATGCATCTTTAAAAGCATACATTCCATATATTGCTTCTTCTACAAGTACACTTAATTGTCTAGAGTGTCATAAAGTAAGTGAAGGTACAGTTTTGGGTGTAGTTGAAATTGATATAAATCTAAGTCAATACAAAAATTTATCTATGTTATATATTGTTACTATTATCTTATTTTTAGTTGTTTTCATTATTTTTGCTTTATTAAAATCTATCAAAACTATCAATGATTATATTGTAAAACCATTAGAAATATTAATAGATAGATTTGGTCATTCCCTGATGCATCATACAAAAATTGATACTAATCACTTCAAGACTAAAGAACTTTTACAAACAGTTGAAGATGTAAATAAATTGATTGAGCATATCCATACAAAAAATCAAGAACTTGAAATCAAAAATATTGAATTAAAAGATCTAAATATAGAGATAGAAGAAACTCTAAAAGAAACACTTCACTCAATAGGGATGATAGCAGAGCATAGAAGCAAAGAAACAGCCAATCATGTAAAACGAGTGGGTAGAATATCAAAACTAATAGCATTAAAACTAGGCTTTAGCGAGGATGAATCAGAGCTTATTTATATAGCTAGTCAGCTTCATGATATCGGTAAAATAGCAATAGAAGATGAAATTCTACTCAAAAATGGCAAACTAACCCCAGAAGAGTATGCAAAAGTTCAATTTCATGCACAAATTGGATATGAAATGCTCAGATATTCTAAAAGAAAGATTTTACAAGCATCATCTATTATAGCTCTTGAACACCATGAAAAATACGATGGTAGCGGTTATCCAAGCGGTAAAGGTGGAGATGCAATTCATATATATGCCAAAATAGTGGCAATTTGTGATGTACTTGATGCACTTAATTCAAAAAGATGTTATAAAGATGCTTGGCCATTTGAAGATGTTATCGCATATTTACAAGAACAAAGTGGACTACACTTTGATCCAAAAATAGTAGATACAGTAGTCAAGCACAAAGATGAAATTTATGATATTTTGGTGGAACTTAAAGACTGAGGATGGCGTCATTCCGTGCTTGACACGGAATCTAAAGAAGATCCTGAGTCAAGCTCAAGATGACAGGAAAACTCAGAATGACATAAAGTCTCAGGATGACTAGAACTCCGTCATTCCGTGCTTGACACGGAATCTATCTTATAAGTTATTCGTACAATCCTGAGCTTAGGTATCTCTCACCTGTATCACAAAGAATTGTAACTATTGTTTTACCTTTATTCTCGGCTCTTGATGCAACCAAACTACTTGCAAATACATTAGCTCCAGCTGAAATTCCTACCAAAAGCCCCTCTGTATTAGCTAACTTTCTTGATGTTTCAAAAGCATCTTCATTTGATACTTTAATCACCTCATCATATATAGAAGTATCCAAAACTTTAGGGACAAATCCAGCCCCAATGCCCTGGATTTTATGAGGTGCGGGAGAACCGCCACTTAGTACTGGTGAGCTTGCAGGCTCTACTGCAATCACTTGAATATTGGGATTGTACTGTTTTAATACTTGCCCAATTCCAGTAATTGTTCCTCCAGTTCCAACAGCAGCTACAAAAATATCAATTTTGCCATCAGTATCTTTTAGTATCTCTTTTGCGGTGGTGAGCCTATGTATATCAGCATTTGCATCATTTTCAAATTGAGATAACATATATGAATTTGGTGTATTTTTGACCAATTCTATAGCTTTATTAACCGCTCCATTCATCCCAAGTTCAGCAGGAGTAAGTTCTAGTGTTGCACCCAAAGCACTAAGAAGCTGTCTTCTTTCCATACTCATAGATGCAGGCATTGTAAGGACTAATTTCATCCCCATACTAGCACAAACACTAGCAAGTCCAATACCTGTATTTCCACTTGTTGGCTCTATTATCGTAGTCTCTTTGTTTATAGTACCATTTTCAAGTGCAACTTTTATCATGTTGTACCCTATTCTGTCTTTGACTGAATGGGTAGGATTCATAAACTCACACTTGCCTAATACCAATGCATCATCACTAGATAACTTTATTTTGACTAATGGAGTATTTCCTATAAGTTCTACTACACTTTTTGCGTATTTCATTTTGTTCCTTTTTGAAGAAGGTACTGAGGTACTGAGTGACTAAGGTACTGAGTAAAAAAACTTAGTACCTCAGCACCTAAGTACCTCAGTACTTTAATTAAACGCTTGCGTCAAATCTGCTATCAAATCTTTTGGGTCTTCAAGTCCAATACTTAGTCTTATAGTTGCAGGGTTTATTCCTGATTTTATAAGCTCATCTTGAGGTATTTGAGAGTGGGTTGTGCTAGCTGGGTGGGCTATTAGGGATTTGCTATCTCCTATGTTTACCACTACACTAAATAGCTTGACACTATCTATGATATGTTTTGCTTCTTCAAAACTTCCCACATCAAAAGACAATAATCCACTTGCATATCCATTTTTGAAATATTTATTTACTTTTGTATTTGCACTACTTGATTTTAGTGATGGATAATTTACTGCTTTTACATTTGCGGCTGTTGTTAAAAACTTTGCCACTTCAAGAGCATTTTGTGAGTGTTTTTCTACTCTTAAATCCAAAGTTTCAAGTCCATTAATAAGTAACCACCCATTAAAAGGACTCAAACATGCCCCTATATCTCTAAGAAGTGCAAGTCTAATTCTTAGACAAAAGCAAGGCAATGGTAAGCTAGTATAAACTAAACCATGATAGCTCTCATCTGGAGAGCTGAAGTGTGAATATCTACTTGAATTGGCAAAAAATTCATTTAAACCATTTCTTTCAACTACTATACCACCTATTGCTCTTCCTTGACCATCAGTATATTTTGACATAGAATGTACTACTATATCCACACCCCAAGAAATTGGATTGAATAATGCAGCAGTGGCTACTGTGTTGTCACATACTGTCATAACTCCATGCTTTTGAGCTATTGATACTATCTTTTCTACATCACTTATAGCTATTTGTGGGTTTGATAAAGATTCAAAAAATATAGCTTTTGTTTTGTCATCTATAAGAGCTTCTAAATCAGTTGGATTTTCACAATCAAACACTTTTGCATTTATTCCAAATCTCTTAATAGTATGAGTAAGAAGTGTGACACTACCACCATAGAGTTTGTTTGATATGATGATATTATCCCCAGCTTCTGCTAGGTTGGCTATAGCATAAAATATAGCTGATTGCCCAGATGCAACTGCTATAGCACTAGCTCCTTTTTCCAAAGCTGCATATCTCTTTTCAAGTACATCCAAAGTTGGATTTGTAAGTCTTGAATATATAGGACCTAGTTCTTTTAGGCTAAATAAATTTGCCGCATGTTCACTATCTCTAAAAGCATAAGCAGTAGTTTGCTCTATTGGTACACTCATACTACCATGTCCAAATGTTTTATCATATCCAGCATGAATTGCCAGTGTTTGCTGTTCCATAAATTTCCTTATATCAATATAGACAAATTCTATCATATAAAATGTTAAGAACCTCTAAATATAATATCTAATGATTAATATGTTATAATTGGAATAATTGAATAAAAGGATTTGGTAATTAAATAATGGCAGGGATATCAACAAAAGGTGTGTATGGAGTAATTTCTACTTATTACATCTATCAAAACTCAACTCAAAATCCAGTAAAAAGTGTTGAGATTGCTGCCAAGATGGATTTGCCACAAAACTATCTGGAGCAAATTCTGCTCATTCTAAAAAATGCAAATATTCTCAAAAGCATAAGAGGTGCAAAAGGTGGATATGTATTGGCGCGTGATGCAAAAGACATCTCAGTATTAGAGATAATTGAAGCACTTGATGGCTCTATTTGCGACTTTGATACAGGCAACAATCGTGATTGCAAACTACTTTCTTTTTGGGATGAAGCTAGACAAGGGATTAAAGCACAGTTTAATATCCCTATTTCAAAACTTGATGACTATACAAATAGCTACAATAATTTTACTTATATGATATAAATATTCATTGTCTTTCTAAATCAAAATAAACAACTCTCAAATTCAGTCTTTCTAATTTCTCCAAATTATAATAATCATATACTAATTTTGCTTGACTTATATCTTTTTTATTGGTGATATTTTTCCATTTTGTATCTGCTATAATAGTAGATTCTTTCTTCCTCAGCTTCCACAATTTGGAACTACATCACTGTCACTTGCATAATATATACAAAATGCTTCCAAATGTTGTAATATTTCACTATCAATTGCATGATTTGAAATATTAAGTTCACTAAAAAACTTTTTGCCACTATTTGCAAACTTTTCTTTCCACTCTTGTTTTGTGAATTGTTTTGTAAACACAGCACCATTTACACCAACTTGAGGTGCTATAAAAAATCTATAATAAACCTGCCCTTTATATGGGTCTCCACTATATAAGCTACTTGCATATATGACCTGAGCTATAAATATAGCTATTAATACTATTTTTTTCATATTACCTCCAAAGCTTGTCTTAAATCTTCTATCAAATCCTCACTATCTTCTATCCCAACACTTAGTCTCAAAGTCCCACTTCTTAGCCCAAAACTACTTTTTTGCTCATCACTATATTCTGAATATATTGTATGATATGGGGCTATTATCAAGCTTTTGTTATCTTGTATATTGGTACTTCTTCTTACTAAAGATAGCTTATCCATGAACTCATAAGCACTCTGTTTATCTTCCAAATCAAATGTAAGAATTGAGCTTGGGAATAAGAAATACTCCTTTGCTCTATCATAATATGGATTTGTTTTTAGCAATGGATAATTTACGCTTTTTACTTTTGGATGGTCCAATAAAAAATATGCCACATCTTTTGTATTATCTTTTGTTCTATCCGCTCTAAGTGCTATGGTTTCAAGTCCAAGAGATAAAAGATAAGCATTTTGTGGACTAAGGCAAGAGCCTATATTTCTAAATGTTTGTTTTTTGAGCTTAGAAATAAAAGCATTTGCACCAAATTTTGTATAGAATTTTTCTATATTTGGATACTTACTCCAGTCATAATTACCATTGTCTATAATAAGTCCTCCAACAGCAGTCCCTCCACCTGATATATACTTAGTAGCTGAAATCACATCTATATCAACACCATATTTTTTTGAATCAAAGATATAAAAAGGGCTCATTGTAGTATCTACCACTGAGACAATATTCCGCTCTTTTGCCAAAGCTGTAATAGCTTTTATATCAGGGATTATAAGCTCTGGGTTACTGATTGTCTCAAAAAATATCACTTTTGTTTTTTCATCAATACTGTTTTTTATAGATTCCGTACTATTTATATCAACATACCTTACATCTATCCCAAAATCCACAAGTGTATTTTGAAAAAAAGATAATGTATGACCAAAAAGTTTATTGGTAGTTATGATATTGTCTCCACTTTTCAAAAGGGCAAAAAGAGTGTTTGAAATAGCTGACATCCCACTAGAAGTTGCTACTACTCCCAAAGATGAAGTGATAGATTTTATCTTATTTTCCAGCTCTTCAATAGTTGGATTTGTAGCACGAGAGTATGTATGACCTGCAATTTTACCAGTAAACACATCTTCTAGTTCTTGAGATGATCCATATTCAAATGCTGCATTTTGATATATAGGAATCCTCAAAGCTCCGTAAATATCGCTTTTGGGATACTTTGTATGTAACGCTTTTGTTGTATATTTCATAAAAATCCTTTGTTTTTTCTTGACATTATATCAAACTTGACTATTTCTGTCAAGATACTTGACATTAAATTTAAAATATGTTAAGATTCCAAAAATTAAAAGAAAGAGAGGACAAAATGGATAGACGAGATTTACTAAAACTTGGTGTTTTAAGCACTACAGTTGCACTAACCAACACTTATGCAAGCACACCAAGTCACAACACAGCATCAAGTACTAATGCTATAAACAAAGTACAAAACAAAAAAAGAGTTATCATCATAGGTGGTGGATATGCAGGACTTACAGTTGCAAAAAACATTAGACTACATGAAAAAAATAGCGAAATACTAGTATTTGAGCCAAAAAATCTTTTTGCATCGTGCCCATATAGCAACCTTTGGTTTGGTGAAGCATTGGAAGCAAAATATGATGATTTGCTTTTTTCTCCACTACAACCTGCTAGTAAATATAACTATCAAGTAGTAAATGAGAAAGTAATATCAATAAATAAAGAGAAAAAAACAATCTCTACACTTGACAAAGAGTATGAATATTCTATTTTGGTAGTAGCTACAGGAATAGAATATGATTATAGTACTTACGGGCTTGATGAAACAAAAGCAAAAGAGTGTGCGACACTTTATCCAGCTAGCTATACAGGTGGATATGAGCAACTAAGCCTTAAGAAAAAAATAGAAGAGTTCAAAGGTGGTACATTTGTCATCACTGTACCAAAAGGAGCATACAGATGTCCACCAGCACCTTATGAAAGAGCGGCATTAGTAGCATCATATTTCAAAGAAAAAAACCTAAATGCAAAAGTTGTGATACTAGACCCTAGAGAAAAGCCAACCACCAAAGCAAAAGGATTTTTGGAAGCTTTTGATACATTGTACAAAGATTATATAGAGTATTTGCCTACTAGCAATATCACAAATATAGATACAAAAAACAAAGCTATCACTTATGACACATTTGATACTAGCTCTAAAGCTTTCGTAAAAAAAGTATTAAATTTTGATGATGCCAATATCATCCCATCAAACAAAGCTTCATCTTTGATATCTCAAAGTGGCTTGGCTGTCAATTCTCAAGGATGGGCAAGGGTAAAAGCACCATCGTTTCAAAGTCTAAATGATGAAAATATTTATCTAGTAGGCGATATAGTAGGTGAATATCCATTCCCAAAAAGTGCTCAAATGGCACACTCAAGTGGTATTATACTAGGTGAGCAAATAGGCAAAATTTTAAAAGGACAAAATCCTGAATTTGGCTTAAAACTACCAGCAAATGTATGTTATTCAATGGTAAGCAAAAGCACAGCAATAGCAGTTACGCATCAAGCTTATCTTGAAAATGGTGAAGTAAAAGTAAAAACAGAGTTATTTGAAAATGCAGACAATGCAACAGCAGATGCCACAAAAAGTTGGTATTTTGGAATAACACAAAATATTTTTGAATAGGAGAAATTATGACTTGCGGTATAAAAAAACCAAACAAATGGCTTAGAATTATCATAGGTGTAGCTATTATTATAGTTGGGCTTTATTTTGATAGTTATTTTGCACTTATCGGACTTATTCCTATAGCCTTTGCTATTAGCGGATATTGTCCGCTATGTGCGATAAAAGCGACTAAAAACAACAACTAAGGGGATTTTATGGAAGAGTATTTTGCAAGACAACACAAACTTTGTATCAAAAGTTTGCAAATGCCAATTTAAAAATATAACAAATACAATTCACAATCAACTATTTTGAATTGTATTTTTTGAAATTCTCAGCTTGTTCAAATATCTCTTTGAAAACTTCATCTTTTGTAATAGGTGGATAACCGTGTTTTGCCAAAAGCATTATCAAATCTACTTTTAATTCCGCTTTTATATCTTCTCTTATATTCCAGTCTGTATATTTTGATTTATCATCTACTACCAGCTTTACTTCTTTTGCAAGTGCTATGAGCTTTTCTTCGGGATATGAAAAATCATATTTCATAGCTATAGATCTTAAAATATCATAAAATGCTTTTTCTTCAAAATCTATTCCCAAATCTCCAAATGATTCTTTTTCAATTCTAAGTGCATGATAAAGGTCGATTATTTCATCTGTGAAGTCATTTAAAACATCACTTACAAGTACATCTTCTTCTTTTCTTTCATTGTACTTTTCTACCAAAGCTGTAAATTTCTTACTAAATTCAAGCCCTTTGACTTTATTTACTTTTTTGAACTCTTCTAATGCTTTTGCAAGTAGCTGTTGAAGTAGTTTTATCTTAGTATTTGGGAGTTTTATTTTGCTGATTTTGTTGATATAGTCCTCATCAAAAATATCTATCTTACTTTCATTATCACTTCCGAGCTTGAAAATCTCTTCAACACCGTCACTTTTTAGTGCTTCTTCTATCATTTTGGCTACTTTTATATTCATTTGTGCAGTATCTGGAGCTACTCCACGGGTAAGTTTAATAATGATTGAACGAACAGCCAAATAAAAATGTATTTGGTCTTTTTCTAGTTCACTAAATGCTTCACTACCACAACAAATATCATAAGCTGATTTTAGTCTTTTTACTATATACATAAATCTAGTTTCCAACTCACGAGTTAGCTGTGCATATTCACTTGCAAGATTTAGACATTCTAGCTGTTCTAATCCACTTCCACTAAAATATTTGCTATTATCAAATCTATGAAAAAGTTTGGATAACAAATCAAGTTGGTCTTTTACTGCTACTATTGAAGCATTTATATCTTCAAAATTTTGACTATCTATTTGTGAAAATTGTTTTAGTGCTTTGTTCATAGCAGTTTTTATCCCTATATAATCAACAACAAGCCCTTTTTCTTTACCCTCAAATTTTCTATTTACCCTTGATATAGTTTGGATTAGATTGTGTTGCTGTATAGGTTTATCTATATAAATAGTATCCAAAAATGGTACATCAAACCCAGTAAGCCACATATCTACAACAATAGCTATTTTGAAGTTTGATTTTTCATTCTTAAACTGAGTATCTAAAGTCTTTCTATACTCTTTTGTTCCTAATATTTTATACAACTTTGTTTCATCATCTTTATTTCGAGTCATAATCATTTTTAGTTTTTCAAGAGGAAGTATCTCTTTTTTATCTTTATCACTAAGTTCAATTTCATCATCACAAACTCTTAATTCATTCCAAGATGGTCTTAAAGCTATCAACTCTTTAAAAAGTGAATAAGCAATTGTTCTTGAACTAGATACAAAAATAGCTTTACCTTTTAGTGTAGCTCCCTCACTTACTCTTTTTTCATAATGTTCCACAAAATCTTTTGCTAGAGCTTTTATTCTATCTGCATCACCAAGAATCTGACTCATATTTGACATAGCTTTTTTACTATCTTCTATTTGGTACTCACTAGCCCCAACTTCTGCACACTCATCATAATATTTCTCAATTTCTCTCAGCTTACTATTATCTAGTAGTACCTTTGCAGCTCTTCCTTCATATACTATTCGTACTGTTATCTCATCTCTTACAGATTCAGTCATAGTATAGCTATCTACCACATCACCAAATACATCTAGTGTGGCATCAATAGGTGTTCCTGTAAATCCTACATAAGTAGCATTTGGCAAAGAATCATGCAAATATTTTGCAAAACCGTATGTTTTTTTCACTCCATCTTTGGTCACTTTTACTTTTTGGTCTAGGTTGATTTGGCTTCTATGGGCTTCATCTGATATAACTATGATATTAGTTCTATGACTTAGTATCTCCAAATCTTCTGTAAATTTATGAATAGTAGTCAAGAATACTCCTCCACTCTCACGCCCTTGAAGTTTTTCTCTCAAATCTACCCTACTCTTTACACTTACAATTCCATCATCACCTACAAATCCTTTTGCATTTGAAAACTGACTACTTAGCTGTACATCTAGGTCTGTTCTATCTGTAATAAGTATGATAGTTGGACTTGAAAAATATATACTTTTCATCAAAAGCCTTGTAAGATAAAGCATAGTAAAACTCTTACCACACCCAGTAGCCCCAAAATATGTACCACCTTTTCCATCACCTTGAGGTCTTTGATGAACTTTTATATTTTCATATAGTTTTCTTGCGGCATAGTATTGCGGATAACGACAAACTATCTTTTCCTCTTTTTTTGACTTATCAGGCATATAAATAAAATTATGAATTATGTCCAAAAGTCGCTCTTTCTCAAACATCCCTTGTATCATTGAGTTCATAGACGCAATACCATCCACATCTACCTCATCACCTGTGATTTTTCTCCAAGCATAAAAGAACTCATAAGGTGCGAAAAATGACCCAGCTTTGTTATTGACCCCATCACTGATGATACAAAATGCGTTGTATTTGAAAAGCTCTGGTATGTCTCGTCTGTATCTAGTAGTAAGCTGTACAAAAGCATCATAAATAGTAGCTTCTTCCCTAATAGCACTTTTGAACTCAAACACAACCAAAGGCAAACCGTTGATATAGAGTATCCCATCAGGTATTCTTTTTTCATATCCTACAATTTCAAGTTGATTTACTATTTTGAAATTGTTTGACTCAACATCATCATAATTGATAAACTCTATATAAATATCTTTATCATCTGCTTTTTCTCTTTTTAGAATAAATCCATCAGATATTAGTTTCATTATAGATTTGTTAGAATCATACAAATCACTTGCTGGGTAAGAGTGAAGTTTTCGCACTATTTGCATGATTTCACTTTCACAAATATTTTCAGTTTTATATCTATCTTTCAAATAGTTTCTCAAATCATCTTCTATTAAAACTTCACTTTCACTTCTTTTTATCTCTTTACCGTATTGGTAAACGATACCTTGATTTCCAAGTAACTCTATAAATGCTAATTCTAATTTTTCTTCTGTAAATTTACCCATTATTTATCTTCCATCTCAAGTAGTAGTTTGTCAAAATCACTCAAATATTCTTTATCTTGAATCACTCTATATTTTTCATATTCTGCTTCTGCTTTGAGTTTTGCTTCAAGTGCTGAGATTTTCCCATTGTCTAGTAGTATTGGATAATCAGAAAGTGCCAAAAACTTATCTAAAAACACTATCCAATCTTTCATATTCATAACAATACCTCTTAAAGCTCTATCTTCTGCCAAATCCAAATAAGCTGATACTATCCGTTTAAGTTGCTCGATATGTTCTTCGTTTAGATAATTTTTTGCAATTGTTACATCAGATTTTAATATCTTTTTTTCTGGTGATTTTTTCCAAGTTTTAAGCCCCATATATATTTTTTCGGCATCTGCTTCACTGTAGATTGTCTCTGCTGCTGTTTTGCCTGTAATTGCCCAGTGCATTTTATTTTGAACTGTTGCATAAAACTCTTTTGTTAAAGAATCATTTTTATCATAATCAGCACTTAGTGCATAAATATCTGTCACTTTTTGATAAAATCTTCTCTCACTTAGTCGTATTTCTCTTATACGGTCTAGTTGCTCATCGAAATAATCTTGTCCAAAATGTTTTACAGCCTTTAGTCTTTCATCATCCATAGCAAAACCTTTGATGATGTACTCTTCAAGTATTGTAGTTGCCCATTTTCTAAACTGTGTAGCCCTATGAGAATTTACTCTATAACCTACTGCTACTATAGCTTTTAGATTATAATATTTGACACTTTTTTCTTGTGTTTTCCCCTCTATCGCACCATGTGAAGTGGTATGTCGGAAATCCCGACATACCACTTTTTCATCCAACTCATTTTCTTCAAATATATTTATAAGATGACCACTTATAGTACTTCTACCTTTTTCAAAAAGCTCTGCTATTTGTTTTTGAGTTAGCCATAAAGTCGCATCTTCAAATTTTACATCAATATTTACTTTTGAATTATCTATTTTGAAAATGACAAAATTTGAAAACTCTTGTGCTGTTGTTTGTAGTTGTTTATCCATCTCTTTAATCCTCCAAAATATTCACCATCAGATTTATCACTGTATTTTTGTGTTCAGGGTCGCTTTTGGCTGTCATAAGTGCCAAAAATACTAAAGCATTGTCATTTATCTTTAGTACGCCGTTTGTGTCCTTATAAATGATGATTTGGTTGTTTAGTTCGGTTGTCATTTTGTTTATCCTAAAATATTAATATCATGCAAGATTAATTGATACTTGTCTTACAAAATCTGCCCAAGTTTTATAGCAACGAACACTAGCTTCTGAAACTTTTGGTGCATTTGGTGTCACATCAAGTTTAGCTTTTAACATCCACATTGTATTTGCAATATTTGAAGCACAAGTATACTTGTTATAATTTGGAATCAATTTAGCATCAAAAAATCCTCGCGAGAAATATGTGTGTCCTCTTGATAAATTATCTTTCCAAAACTTTTCTTCTCTATCATTACTAGGTTTAACACAACCAGATTCAAAATCAAAAGACCAACTATTAAAATCATTTCGTAATCTATTAAGTAAATTTTCTGATATGATAAAAAGATCTAAGTCTGATTTTTCACTAAAATCTGTTCCTAATTTTGAAGGAGCCAGGGATTGTCCAATACGACCGCTACCTGTCATACTTATCTCTTTGGGATCAATATCTAATCGTGTTGCAATCCATGAACGAATTTCCTCATATAAAATAGGCGATTCTTTAAAAGCATAAGGTATTCCCTCCGAAAGCCATAATCTAGCAATTGAATTTCTTGCAGTATTTCCACCGCTTTTTGCAATAGTTTGAATTTGATGTGCTTTAGGATATTGTTCTGAGAAATCTTGAAATATTGATGGAACTTTAAAAGGAAGCATATTTATCCTTGATTTTTAATGTGTTGTACCGTTTTAATATATAATTTGTTCTATTTTTAATTTGAATATTCCTCTGTTCTGAAATATTTTTTGGTTCTGGATACTTCAAGCGAGCAATTAAACTTGCTGATTCTTCAAGAGTTAAATTATTTAAATTTAATTTTAATACTTTGCAAGCCTCACTAATGCCATGCATATTCCATCCAAAATATGCAACTGATAAATACAAAGATAAAATTTCTTGTCTTGAAACATATTTGGTAAGTTTATAAGCCAAAAACATCTCTTCTAACTTTCTATCTATAGTCTTATCATATTTTCCAGTTAAAACACGAACTAATTGCATAGCTATTGTCGATCCACCCTCTCTTTGTTTCAAAATAAGTGTTTTCCAAGAAGCTCTTATTAGTGCAATTACATCTACACCACTATGAAATTTAAATCTATGATCTTCTCCTGTTATTAGTAATCTGAGCAATTCACTATTTTTTGGGATAACACATATATTTTGTTTGGATTTCTTGATTTCTTCAAATAGTACTTGCCATTTCATGTTTAATAAGTTCAATTTATTTTCATCTTGAATATTTATATTTTTCAACATTCAGAATCCAAATTTTTTAAATATAGATACCTTAAATACGAACTTTTGAAGATGTCGGCGACATTCATGTCGTCTTGTAAGATTTCATTAAGTACATTTTGCTTGCAAATGTTTGATATTGTTAAATCTTTTGTCATTCTAAACTCTCTCTTATATCAATCTGAAATTTTATATTTTCGATAAGCTCATTCATATCAATTTTACTAAAAGAAAAGTCAATACAAGATTGTAAATCAGTTATGGCATTTGCTACAATAAAATCATTTTTATCTAAAATATTTATTTTAAGTTTGTTAAATCTATCTTGTTGAAAATCATCATTATCTATTGCTATAGCAATTTTCGTAAACAACTGTGAAGCATGAATAATTGACTCTTGAATATCATTGTTTAACTTCATATAAAGATTCAATGTAAAAATATTACTCTTATCATCAAAAGAATGAAATTTAAAACCAACAGTTTGTAAATTATGTATAATATGCAACAAAGAACTTTCTGTTCTTATGTCAAATTTTATATTTTTTGTTTCATCAGAAGCCATTATTTCATCTATATAATTCAAATAAGTAAGTACTTCTGCCAATCTTAAAACATTGTAAACATGATTTATATAAAAAGCAATCTCTTTTAGCTGGGAATGACTCATGATTTCATTTTTACGATTATTTACTTGCCCATATCTTACTTGAATATTATCTTTGGTAATATCAAAATCTTTGTGCTCTGCAATATTTCTCCATTGACTAAATACAATATTAAATATTGTATCTTTAGTTAATTCATCAAAATTATCTATCAAATTTAATATATCTCCAAAAGTTTTGGATGTTAAATTTTCAAATATTCCATTTTGATTAAATTTATACATTTTATAAAATAATTCTATTCGTGGTTTATAGCAACTCTCCAATGTATAACCTATCACATCAAAATAATACTCTGCCAATTCTCTTTGAGAGTATGATGAAATATCTTTAGGTTGCCTAATATAATATGCTAAATATAAGCTATCAGTTTTTGAAATTGTTAATAAATTCGATGTTAACTCTTTTATTACATTGCTTTTATCTTTCAAAATTGCATCATTAAAGATTTTAAAGATTTTAAAAATTTTTTCAAATAATTTTTCAGACTTTTCATTTTTCGTTATATATTTTATATAATTTACAAGTTCTGTTCTCAATAACTCATTATTTTTTATAAATGTTGATTCATCTTTAAAGTATTTAAAAAAAACTTCTTTCGTAACTTGGTTATAGTCATCAATTGTCAAATTAGAATCATATTTTAGTATTTCAAATATATTATGCATTTATAGTACTTTTTTCGATTTCATCACAAATTCTTTCTGATTCATTTATTACCTGATTTAACAATATTTAAAACTTCTTTTTTCAATTCTAGTATTTCAGATGCTTTAATGTAATAACCCAAATTTATCATTATATGAGTACTCGAAAAAGCCTCTTGTTTGGTTGGTATTTCTCTTATATTTATATTACCTTGAGCATCATATATAGGTCCTGCATATAAAACTCCAAGAAGAGAAAATCTCACCATCCCCATTTTTGTATTATTGAATTTATCTACATAACTTCCTTCATTTAGTATACATACAGGAGAACCTGATGAACCTGGAAAACATGCAGCATCAATTACACCCTCACTTTTTCCATTAAAATTTAATGCTGGATGAGAAGATGTAACACCTTTACGAAATAATGGTAAGTTATGTGCTTCATCCCATAAACCAGTAGGATAACCTATCATCACAATATCTTCCATAGTTTTCAGATCATTCAATTGAGCATTGCTCCATATATCATCTTCTTGAAAAGGTATATAAAAAATATCTTTACCAAATTGTGTTTTGCACCATTCTACTAATGGATTAAAAAAAGCACAACATAAATCATATTTTGGATGTTTTATCCAATGAAAAGGATAGTTTATTATCAAATTATCATTTGTCGGTTTGCCTTTTTCTCCAATATGTAATGACAAATTGACAACATCAGAGCCTTCAACAACATGTTTATTTGTAATAATCACAGGATATTCATTTTCTCCATCTTTAAAATGGAAAAGAAATCCCGTTCCACTTCCATTATTTGTATTAATTTTTATGGTTGAAAAAAGTAGGCGTTCAGTAAGTGATTGTGGATTTATCATTTTAATTTTCCTAAATTTATTTTGACTTCCCCACTCAAAAGCTTTGGTAAAAGTGTATCTCGCAAGTTTTCTAATGTTTTGATTTGTTTTTTATTTTCATTTGTTTTTTCATACCATGTATTGACTTGCTCGTTAAATTCTATTAATTTTAATTCTGGTGGTACAAAAATTTGTATTGATTTTATTGGTTCTTGTGTGAGTAATGGATGGCTCGAACCTTCTGCCATAGAATTTAATTCATTTTCTTTCAAAAGATAAAATAAATACTTCGAGTAAAGTGCATTTTTTGGTTTGGCAATTAGTGCATTATCTGAAACCCATATTGGTTTATTTTCCATATATAAACTTCCACAGTATGCACCAACACGACCAATTATAATTGTTTCACCATCTATATTATGTTGATTTGTAAAACCTAAAATCCCATTTCCACCATATATTGGAATATTATTAATTTCTGATTCTTCTTTTGGTCTTGATTTTCCACTTTTTAATATTGCAATATCCCCAACCGTACCTTCCTCCCACTCCTCTTTTGCTTCTTCGATAAACCATTGTCTAAAAAGAGTTTGGGCGAGGGATTCTAGGGTTTGGTTTTGGCGATGAAGAAGGTCTATCTTATCATCAAGGCTACTCAATACTTCTGCTATTGCTTTTTGTTCTTCAAGGGGTGGAATATTCCAAACTGTTTGGGACAAAAAATCCCAATCAGCCCTTGGCATCCTTGTGCCACCTGAAGCAGAATATGAAATATCAACCAATTCTTTGTTGGCAAAAAAATAAAATATAAAGTCTTTATCAATACCTTTTTGTGGATTTATTACCCAAATATCAGTTGAGCAAATACCATCAAAATTAGGCTTCACAACTTTTCTAAAATATGGCCTCAGTTTTCCAAAAAGAGTATCTCCAGCTTGAAATCTAAATTTGTTACTTGCAACATCATCAGATTTTCCAATATCATTAAGTCTAAGTTTTGCTTCTTCGATATGTTCAAGCCCGATATAAGGCATTTGTTCATCTCCAACTTTCCATGATTTTTTAGAAAGTTTCGCAACATCCCCCAACTTACACTCTCTCCAACTACTCATCACCCACCGCCTTTGAAAGTTTGTAGTGTGTGTTTCTACCTTGCCCATCTCTTGTAATAAGATGTTTTTCTACCAACTCGCTTAGTATCTCATGAGCTTTAGTCTTTTGAACTCCTATAATTTCTATAGCTTCTTTTCTTGATATGGTTTTATTATCCAGAAGATAAAGCAATATCTCTTGCTCTTCTTTTGTTAATTGTCCGTAATCGTCCGTAATCGTCCATAATCGTCCGTAATCATCCGAATCCTGCACATATCCGGCGGTATCCGACGGTTTAACGACGGTATCCGACACTAATCGGAAAAATTCAACATCTACAAAATCATTTTGCTCTAAGATGTTATTCATCACCCACCACCTTTTTGACTCGCTCCATCAGTCCAAAGCTTTCTACCTCTAACAGCGAAAAAGCAAACCATTTTTTGCCCAGATCCTTGAGGCTTGCTCCGATGTGATATATCTCCCTAGCGTCGATGATGAGAAATCTATCATGAGAACTTGCAAACTCCACTGCTCTTAGGTTGCCGTATTGGGCGTTGTATTTTTTGATATCAAGTTCTAATTGCTTGGTGATGGTTTTGGTAAGAATTGTAATTTTGACTTTTACATCGGCTTTGCTTAGATGTGTGAGTGTCGATTCATCGATGTAGTTGTCTATAAGTATGAGCGATTGTGTCGCTTTTTTGACTATCTCACTCATAAGTGCATATGCATCAAAAATCTGCCCATCGAAAAATACCCCTTGTTTTGGGGTAATGGATTTGGATTCAAGGGCACTCAGTACCGATTCTAGCTTTTGGTTGGTCTGCTTTTGGTCAAGCTCTAATTTTTCTACTCTTTGAAAAAGCGATGCATTTTGGAGTAGATACTTTCGCATTGTGACAAAACTGTTGATGATATTGATGCTTGTCTGTATTGCCGTATCGCTTCGCAGGACTGCTGATAGCATAGATACGCCTTGCTCCGTGAAGACATAGGGCAATGATGAAGAATGTTTTAGAGGTTGTAACCGGTCGCAATTTGCGACCAGTTCATTTTTTTCATCTTCTGTTAGCTGAAATCTAAACTCATCTGGAAACCTCTCAATATTTCTTTTGACTTGCTCACCAAGTCTTTTTGGCTCTACACCGTAAAGTTCTGCCAAATCTCTATCTATCATCACTTGCACACCGCGAATCGTAAAGATTTTGTGTTCGATGTTTTGTTGTACGGTTAATTCATTCATCACCCACCGCCATATCTATTTTAGCTAGGTTTGAAATTATTCTATCGTTGAGTGCTTTTTCTTCGTTCATCTGCTCTAAGAGTTCATTTTGAAGTGTTGTAAATCTCTCTTTAAAATCAAACTCATCTTCACTCTCTTCAAGTCCCACATATCGCCCAGGAGTCAGTACATATTTAAGTTCTCTCACCTCTTCTATACTAGCACTCTTACAAAACCCTTTTATATCTTCATATTGCGGGGTATGAGTCCCACTTCCCACAGAGACATTTGGATGTGGGACTTTAGTCCCGCTTTTCCCAAGTTTCCAGTTGTGATAAGTAGATGCAACTTGCTCTATATCTTCAGGGCTAAAATCTTTATTTTTTCTATTGATTAAATGTCCTAGATTTCTTGCATCTATAAATAAAATATCAGTTGTTTTTCTATTTTTTTTGATAAACCATAAACAAGCAGGAATTTGAGTATTAAAAAACAGTTTTGCAGGAAGATTTACTATTGCATCTATTAGATTATTTTCTATTAGTTGTTTTCTTATCTCTCCTTCATTACTTGAATTACTTGTGAGGCTTCCTTTGGCTAGAACAAACCCAGCGATACCATTTTCTGATAGTTTTGATACCATGTGCAGTATCCAACCATAGTTTGCATTTGATGTTGATGGTACATCATATCCAGCCCATCGTGGGTCATCTAGTAGCTCATTTACACCTCTCCACTCTTTTTGGTTAAATGGTGGATTTGCCATGATATAATCAGCTTTCAAATCTGGATGTTGGTCTTTGAAAAATGTATCAGCAGGAACACTCCCAAGATTTGCAGATATTCCACGAATTGCTAAGTTCATCTTTGCTAGTTTGTAAGTAGTGGCTGTAAACTCTTGCCCATAGATAGAAATATCTTTTTTATTTCCTTTGTGAGCTTCTATAAATTTTAAAGATTGGATAAACATCCCACCACTTCCACAAGCAGGGTCATATATCTTTCCACGGTAAGGTTCTATCATATTTGCTAACAAATTTACTATTGATTTTGGAGTATAGAACTGTCCTCCTAGTTTCCCCTCAGCTAGAGCAAATTCACCTAAGAAATACTCATATACACGACCTACAACATCATGCCCTTTATCTTCTATAGTATTGATGTTGTTGATAGTATCTATAAGACTTGCAAGTTTACTCACATCAAGACCTAGTCTTGAGAAGTAGTTATCAGGTAATGCACCTTTTAGGGATGGATTGTTTTTTTCTATAGTAGCAAGAGCTGTATCAATTTTAAGAGCAATATCGTCTTGTTTTGAATTTTGTTTTATGTATGACCATCTTGAATTTTCAGGAAGATAAAAAACATTTTCCATAGTGTAAAACTCCACCATATCGATAAATGCCTCTTTACCCTCTGCTAGTAGTTTTTCTCTTCGTTCTTCAAATGTATCACTTACAAATTTAAGAAAAATAAGCCCTAAAACAATATGTTTATATTCACTTGATTCTACTGAACCTCTTAGTTTGTTTGCACTCTCCCAAAGAGTTTCTTCCATAGATTTTTGAGTTTTAGTCACCTTATCTTTTGCCATTGATATATTATCCTACAATTTAATATTTACTAAAATATTTTATCTAAATTGTTATTAATATTACTAATAAGTTATAAATAAATTCTGTTGTACTTCATACATTGAGAAAAGCACCTATCACACAAAATACCCCTATAAGATAAACTACTTTTATCTTATAGACTCTAAGCACTACCAAACCCACAACAGCAATAAATAAATCCATAAAACCAAATATTGCAGATGTTACTACTGGCGATATAAACGCACTTATCAAAAGCCCTACAACTGCTGCATTAATACCTGCTACTGCTCCAAATACATATTTTTTGCTTGAGTAATATTCCCAAGAGTCATAAAATGCCAAAACCAATAAAAACCCAGGTAAAAATATAGCGATAGTAGCTATCAAAGCTCCCACAAAAGGACTACTAGCTAAAATATCAGCTCCCAAATAAGAAGCAAAGCTAAACATAGGTCCAGGTACACTTTGAGCCAGTCCATAGCCTACCAAAAAACTATCAGTTGATATAAAATCTTTCAAATACTCTTGCAAAAATGGTAAAACCACATGCCCACCACCAAAAACCAAACTACCAGAACTATAAAAAGCATTTATAAACTTAAAAATCTCACCATACACACCAAAAATCATAAGCCCCAAAAATATACCAATAAACGATAATAAATAAATATAGTTGATTTTTTTATACGGCACAAGATTTTCATCTGTTTTTTGACTTTTGATAAATATCACCCCAATTATTGCAAAAAACATCAAAGCCAATATAGTAGATAAAATAGAGCTAAAAAATACCAAAAACAAAGCACTAATAAGTGCTATCCAAATGGTGAGTTTTGTTTGACAAAAACTTTTGTACATAGAAAGTATTGCATCAGCAACTATCACAACAGCAAATAATTTCAATCCAACAACAATACCAGATAAAATAGAATTACTATCCAAAATCCCAACAGTAGCAGCAAAATACATCAATAAAAATGATGGAGTTGTAAACCCAATAAAAGCCAGTATCGCACCAAATACTCCACCTCTTTGAAGCCCTATAGCAAAGCCAACTTGACTCGAACTAGGACCTGGCAATATCTGAGCAAATGCCACAAGTTTAGTATATGATTCTTGAGTAAGCCATTTTAGTTCATCAACAAATGTTTTTTGGAAATACCCAATATGAGCCACAGGCCCACCAAAACTAACAAGCCCCAAAATCAAAAATCTCCAAAATATTTCAAACATATTTTACCTTTTTTGAAATGTTAATATATAAATACAATTTGTTTGAGGTTATTAACTATCTTTATCATATTTTACTTTCTGCATCCATTATCTCATATATGTCATTTGGAGATTTATTATTTTTCTTTGCAATATCAATCAACTTTTCATCCAAACTATCAAATATAATACCAGCTTGTTGTAGATTTGTTATAGCTTCTTTTTCATCAAGTTTTATTTTTTTGATAAAAACTTTGAGCGATGATAGCTCGGCGTGTCCATATGGAGGTTCTCCATAAATATCTATCCAGTAATCTTTAGCCGTTTCACCAAAAGATAAAAAAGTATTAAAAGGTGCCATTTCATACAAAGTACCAGTCACAAATACAACAGTAACTACAATTGCTACTATCATCTCTTTTGTAAATATCACTAATTCTTTTGCTTGATTACTAAGATAGCTTACTATTGGTCTAAAATTATAATATATATGAAGCAAACCAGCAATTATAAAAATCACCATAAAAGTAGAGTGCACAGCTGTATATTCAATTTTTGTAAGACCAAGCAATTCCCAGTTTGCCCAATTAGCTATTCTTCCTTGAGGAGATAAAAACAAAATTACACCCGTATAAGTCATCACTATCATTGCTAATAGCATCACCAATGAGGTAATTTTTTTAAGATTCATTAGAAGCCACTGTCATAAACGCTACAACTTCATCAACACTAAGCATCTTCCCACTAGATTTGACCACACCATCTATGACCAAAGCAGGTGTACTCATTACCCCATAGTTCATAATCTCTACTATATCTTCTACCTTCTTAACCTCATGAAAACCACCAGCTTTAACCACCGCTTGTTTAGCGACTTCTTCCAAACTCTTACACTTAGCACACCCAGTACCTAATATCTCTATTTTCATTTTTACTCCCTTTTTTTTAGGTGGTAGTTGTTAGTTATTAGGTGATAGAGAAGATAATGAAGAAATAATTTCCCACCTACAAACTACAAACTACAAACTACAAACTACAAACTACAAACTACAAACTACAAACTACAAACTACAAACTACAAACTACAACCTACAACCTACAAACTACAACCTACAAACTAATTACAAAATCATATTAAAAAGATATCCTACCATAAGAATACCAAAACTCACAACTCCAAAAAATATCCCTATAAGTTTCAATGATAATACTCTTTTTAGTATCATAGCCTCAGGTAAACTCAAAGCAACCACAGCCATCATAAACGATAATGCAGTTCCAAGAAGCATACCCTTACTCGTAAGCACTTCCACCAAAGGCAAAATCCCAGCAGCATTTGAATACATAGGTACACCCATCACTACAGCAATAATAGGTGCATACCATACATCACCGCCTGCATATTTAGCGATAAAGTCAGCAGGTACATACCCATGGATAAACGCCCCTATTCCCACACCCACAACCACATATAAATAAATCTTTTTAAATATATCAGCAGTATATTCCCATGACTCTTTTAGTCTATGTATAAAGAGTGTTTTACTCTCTTCATAGTGTATATCACCCACAGGCTTAACCGCTATCAAAACCTCTTTTTCAAGATTCATAGCCCCAATTATAAGCCCAGCAACTATAGCAATAAGTAGCCCAACACCCACATAAAGTAATGCTATCTTCCAACCAAAAAGAGATAGTAATAGTGCTATGACCACCGCGTCACTAAGAGGAGCTGATATAAGATAGCTAAATGTCACCCCAAGAGGAATCCTAGCTTGTAAAAACCCAAGAAAAAGTGGTATTGCACTACAGCTACAAAAAGGTGTAAGCACCCCAAAAATAGATGCCAATACATGCCCAGTAAGCTTATGTTTCCCAGCTATATATGCTCTTGCTTTTTCTACAGGAAAATAGCTTCTAAGTAGTGTAACAAGATATATAATAGTCACTAAAAGGATAAAAATCTTGATAGTATCATATATAAAAAAGTGCAAAGCATCACCCATAGCACTTTTTTCTTGAAAACCAAAAATATCAAAAACCAATTTGGCACTTAAACTTTCCCACCAATCAAACATAAAAATCCTTTTTAAGCTAATAACTAATAATTAACAATTAACAACTGTGGAGCTTGCTACACAAACAAATTAAAATATCGCTTTAGCGATACCTAAATTATTAATTATTAGCTGTTAGTTATTAATGTTAAAGAAGCTTTATTTTAATAAAGCTTCTTTAACAGCTGGTAAAAGCACCTCTTCTATCTCTTTATAAGTAGCCTCAAACGCCTCATACCCTTTTCCATCAGGATCTTCAAATCCCACATGAATTTTTGGAGCAGGTTTAGGAAACATAGGACAAGATTCATTTGCATGGTCGCATACAGTCACAATCAAATCGAACTCCTCATCTATAAGCGTATCAAGAGTTTTTGAGTGATACTCATCTTTCCAAATCCCTTTTTCTTCCAAAAGCTTCTTGGCATTAGGATTGACCTTGCCACTAGCTCTAACACCACTACTTTTTGCTATCACGCCATCAAGCTTTGCATTTATCAAAGCCTCAGCAATAATACTTCTACAACTATTCCCCGTACATAAAACTAATACCTTCTTATCCATCTTTTCCCCTTTTTTAGATAATTTGTGGCATAGCCACACCATAATTGTTAGTTGTTAATTATTAACTATTAATTAAACCAATGTCAACAACACCACAAAAAGTATCGGAGGTGTAACTATCATACCAAATTTACTATACTCAGCAAAACTTATCTTAACGCCCTTTTGAGCCAATACATGAAGCCAAAGAAGTGTAGCCAAACTACCAAATGGTGTCATTTTAGGACCTAGATTACATCCTACTATATTAGCATAAATCATAGCTTCGTTTCCAATATTTGCTAGTGATATATCCATTATCATAATAGTAGGCATATTGTTCATCACCGCACTCAAAAATGCTGCAATAAACCCAGTACCCACAACTGCCACAAAATCACCCTTATCAGCCAAAACCACCAAAATAGATGCCAAATAGTCAGTTAGTCCAGCATTTTTAAGCCCATAAACTACTATATAAAGCCCTATACTAAACCATACTACTTGCCAAGGGGCAGTTTTGATAGTAAGCCAAGCTTTTGCACTTTTATAATAGCTAGCAATTGCCAAAAATGTCAAACCACCACCAAGAGCAAACACACTTACAGGTAAATCAAACAAAATATCGCCTACAAAATACCCAACAAGCAATAATCCTAAGAAAAACCAACTAAAATAAAACAAATTTTTGTTTTTTAGTACTTCATCTGGATTTTTTAGAATGGTGATATCCACTTCTTTTGGGATATCTTTTCGCAAGACCAACCAAAGCACAATAATACTTACGATAACACTCACAATAAAAGGTACTATCATATTAAGTGTATATTCAACAAACCCTATATTAAAATAATTTGCCGTTACTATATTGGTAAGGTTTGAAAACACAAAAGGCAATGACGCACTATCACTTATAAATCCACCTGCAAGTAAAAATGCTATAATTGTCTTTAGATTTAGTTGCAATATTCTCATTTTTGCTAAGAGTATTGGAGTAAGTATAAGAGCTGCCCCATCGTTTGCAAAAAGTGCTGACACAAATGCCCCCAAAAGCAAAGCATAAACAAACATCAAATGCCCGTTCCCACGACTCAGCTTTGCCATCTTAATAGCACACCACTCAAAAAACCCTATTTCATCCAACACCATAGAAAGTATGATGATACCAATAAAAGCAAGAGTTGCATCCCACACAATAGAAGACACCTCCACCACATCACCAAAACTAACTATCCCCAAAGCCAAAGCAACCACAGCCCCAATAATAGCCGAAGTCCCTATTTGAAGACCACGAGGCTGAAGTATCACTAGAGTCAAAGTAGCCAAAAATACCAAACTAGCACTAATCATTTTTACAACCTTTATTAAGCTTTGGAATATCAAGCTCCAAACAACTTATCTCTTTAATCACACCTTGACGAAACTCATCAAGAGGTTTTCTAACACTATAATAAGCCCATTTCCCTCTTCTATCAACTCTCAAAAATCCACCATCTTTTAGAATTTTAAGATGTCTTGAAATACGAGATTGAATCATATCAAAAGAGCTTTCAATATCACATACACAAACTTCACCATTGATATCAATAAACTTTAGAATTCTTATTCTCGTCTCATCATTGATAGCTGATATAGTATTTAAAAATATTTCCATTCTTACCTCCGTTGATTAACAACTTATGAAATCATATCATAAAAACAATTACATATCAAGATATATTGATATGTTTTGGTTACAAAAAAAGTTAGATAGAGATACTCTACCTAACTTTCCAATTTTGAGATGATTTATTTCATCTCAGATTTATCTAAATCTTGCGGTACATCTACCTTAAAACCTAGCTCTTTTAGACGCTCTACCAAAGGTGGATGAGAGTAATAAAAAAACACATAGTATTTATGTGATATTGGAAATGATTTATTTTCATTTACAAGTTTCAAAAGTGCATTGGTCAAGTCTTCTTTACTCTGTAAATCTGACCCAAATTTATCAGCAGCATATTCATTTTTTCTACTAATATATGAAATAATAGGCATCAAGAAAAAAGACAAAGGTGCAGAAAAAATCAAAAATAAAACTATAATAGTAGATGGTTCTTCCAAAAGTCCAAGAGTGAAAAACACCTCAGGAGTTAGATTGCCAAAAATTGCAAAAAACACAAACATTACCACACCCATAATACCTATATTTTTGATAATATCACCATTTTTAAAATGCCCAAGCTCATGCCCTAAGACTGCAAGGAGTTCATTGTGGGAAAGCTTTTGTACCAAAGTATCAAATAAAACTACCCTTTTTGTACTACCAAGTCCACCAAAATAAGCATTTAGACGATTATCTCTTTTACTAGCATCTACGCTAAATACGCCACTACTTTTGAATCCTACGCTACTTAGTAAATTTTCTATTTTTTGAGCTAATTCCGTGTCTTGTAAAGGCTCAAATTTATCAAACATCTTATCTCTAATAACTGGATAAAGCATATTGATAAGCAATATTACACAAAATATAAATCCAAATCCCCAAATCCACCACATAGGCAAAGTATCTATAATATAAGCAACTACACCAATTACAATACTACCAAAAATCAAAAATAAAGCACCACTTTTCAAAGTATCTTTTATAAATAGCTCTTTAGTCATATTAGAAAATTCATATTTTTTATCCAATACAAAAGTTGTATAAAGAGCAAAAGGCAAACCTAAAAGCCAATTTATCACAATAAACAAATCAACAAAGACTATTGCTTTAATAATAGAATTTTCTATTACTATTATATTATCAAGATATTTCAAACCAAAGAATATCCATAAAATAAAGATTACGAAATCATACAAAGTAGATACTATAGCTATCTTTTCTTTCTCTATTGAGTAATTTCCTGCTATTTTATAAGTATTACCTTCTAAGATAATAGGTTTCAAATTCAATGCTTTTTTTACATAATCTATCTGCATAAATGAAACATATACGCTTATAAAAAGATAATAACAATAAACTATCATCAAAAGTTCTAACATTTCTATCCTTCAAGTTTTTTTGTATGATACAAAGAGTATTATAAAAACTAGCTAAGAGTTCTTGATTTAATCAGTTTTATCAGCATTTAATACAATTTTATTTCTACCACCATTTTTGGCTTCATAAAGTAGTTTATCGGCTATTGCAAAGGCATCTTTAAAACTTTCACTATTTCCAGGCTCTAAATTTACACCGATAGAAACCGTTACTTGTATCAGTTTATTTGGCATAATCTCAAATTTATTTGTTTGCAAATTATTAAAAATTCTATCCAATACATTTAAAGAAGCCTTATTATGATTTCTATCTTTTTTGACAAATAGACAAAACTCTTCTCCACCATACCGAATCAAAATATCTTCATCATCTCTGAGATTTTGTTGTAAATATTGTGTCACATTTTTCAAAATAATATCACCAGCATCATGTCCATAAATATCATTTATTTTTTTGAAATAATCAATATCAAGGACTGCTAAAATATATTGATTCAGATTAACAACCTGTTCAAAATCATGCAAATAATTTCTATTATAAGCCCCTGTAAGCTTGTCTATATATACAGCCTTATGCATCTTATAAAATCTGAAAATCTGAAAAATCAATGCACATAAAAATATCAGAATCACAATAATAACAGCCAAAACACCATATTGTACAATATCCCAAACATCTTCTATATCTTTAAACTTATCAATAGACAAATCTACAGCTAAAACAAATATTACATTATCATTATAAATGACGGGAACTAGATAAGTCATGGAAAGTGCTTGTATAGTATTATGCTTGATTATTATAGGCTTCTTAGTATTATAAATCTCAAACCACTCTTTTGAATCTGCATCAAATTTGGTTTTTGTTTCCATTTTATCTATATAAGAGCCATCTACCAAATACCTAAATACCCCACTAGAGTCTTTATATATCAAGTATGCAAATTTTATATTTTTTGTAATTATAGGTGTGAGTATATTTTCAAAACTATATTGCAACTCACTATTATCTAATACAAAATCTAGCATATCATTATCTATATTTTGATTTTTTAAAATTTCTTCAATCTTTTTAGAGATATTATTTGAAATTGCAATCATATCTTCAGTAGATATTGCTAAAAGTTCACTTTTTAACTTTTTTTCTAGCTTCAAAGTTCCTAGATACAAAATACCTATGCTAACAATAAGAACTATTATAAAGCCCCAAAATAAGACTAAATTTTGTTGAAAAAAGAATTTTATATTCAAACTACAAATCCTCAATAAACTGATTATAACTTTGTGGTAAAGTTATATTGTTTTGTTTTAATCTATTTTTACTAAATACTATATTTGGTCTAGCTTTTGCCCAAAAAAATGCTCCTATGATTGTATCATCTTCAACAAATTGTTGATAGCTATTAGTTAGTATTATCTTATTAAGCCCTTCACAACTACTATCAAGTGTCTTATTCTTTTTCAAAAATATTATATCTGCTTCTACGCAATGACTGGTGATATTGATAAATTTTTTATAAGCTTCTTGTTCTTCTATATTATAATGTGTTAAATAAACTTTGACTTCATTCTGACCCACCAAGTCTTGAGCAATTTTTGCCACAATCTTAGATTCAAGCTCTATCTCATTAAGCTCTTTTTCCATTAAAAATAGATAATTATTTCCATAAATTCCATAGGCAAGTGTTAGAAGAAGGATTAAAATTTTCATTAAAACTGCCATTTCAAGCTACAAAGTGCTTTTGGCTGATTATTTGACAACACTTTATACTCATTTGTTAGATAGTCTTTATATGGGATTTTAGAACCTTTTGAGAAAATATTTTCACCCTTTAGTAAAAATGCCAAATCTTTTGTGATATTGTAAGTTACACCAATATTGACATCATAACCATCTTTGATTTTAATATTTTCTATTTTATAACCTCTTTTATAAATCAACTCACCAAAATAGTCAAAATCATCAAAACTTCCAGTAACTCTGAGAGTTCCTCCACTTTTGGATGATCTTGTAGCTTGATTGCTTTTTGCTATGTTGTAGTTTAAATATAATTTATGATTACTCAGTATTTGTCTTTCATATTCCAAAAGCAAAGAATCCCCAGTAACTATTTGGTCATAATTATAATAAAGCCCAGTATTGCTATCAGGTACAAAAAACTTATCAATTTCAAGATGTATATACATCAAAGATATTCTGTTATTCTCATCTGCATAAACACCTTCTATCGAATAATGCCTAATATCTTCTGATTCTAAATCTTTTGTTTGATTTGTTTGAGTAGATGAAGCAAAATCTGATAAATAAAACGAAGGTGCTAAATAAGTATGAGATATAAAAGATTTAATCCCAAAATTATCATTTGCCATCCAAATATGACCGATTCTATACATTCGTTCATTATGATTTTTTAATCCACCATTTTTATTATATTTATCAAACCGTATATTTGCTATCAGATGATTTGAGTTATTAAGCCTATATACATCTTCAAACATCAATGAATATATCTCTTCTTTGTCAAATTCACTAAATTTAACATTATCAAAATATCTATCCATCATATCCGTATAGCTTCTTGTATTAAGCTTATATTTTTTTTGTTTGTATGAACCAATTATTGTAAAAGAATTATTTTCAGTTGAAAATGTTTTTGAAAGAGATGTTTGATATTTACTAAAATCCAAATCTTCTTCAAATTCTTTTGGGGTAGTTATAACAGTAGTGAAAGCATTTGTAAAATCAATAACAGGAACTACCAATAATCCCTCATCATTTGATGAATAAAACTTACGATTACTTTGATCAATGCTAATATTTAATTTAATCGTATCATTATCATACAAATCACTATAACTCAAAAAATAGTTTGTTGTTTCAAGATTTGCTTTATTTGATGTTAGGTCTGATGTTAGATTGGCAAATGGTTCTTTTGAAATATCACTATACCCAAAATCCAAACTTTGTTTATTTCTCTGTAAAGATAAATATGCATATTCTCGTCTTGAATCTTTAGAGACATTCACACCATCAATCTTTTCTTTGTATTTGGAATTAGATTGATTTACAAATGCAAGATATGCCCAATCTCCCAAACCATTGGAGGCATACATCAAAGAAGTTTCATTTTCATTTTTTGAGCTGATTGTATTTCGTAAAAGTCCACCATTTTCATAAAAAGGAGATTTTGTATATATTTTTATGATAGTAGTTCCAGGTTCATTTCCTAAGATAAAAGAACCCTCACCATAATAAACATCAATATGAGAAATAAAATCAAGTGGCAAATCATCCCAAGCTAAAAACGGAGACATAGTATGAACTGAGCTTAATTCATGATCATTCAAATACATTCTTACAGCACTACTTACTGAATTTGCAGATGACAAAACCGTTAAATTATGAACGCCATAAACATTATCCATATAATTAAACATTTTTAGTGATTTTAAAACATCACTTAGTTTATTAGCTTGCATTTTTTTGATATCATCACCAGTAATAACACTAATATGACCGATAGTCTCGTTCCGTGTTTTATGTGACAAGTCAGAATATTTTTTATATTTTTGCAGTAAACTACTCAATGACTCATCATCATTAGCAAATAAAAATATATAAAACAAACACAATGATACTAATATTTTCACAATAAACCCTACACTCAAATTGATATAAAGGGTGCATTATAACTAAAGAATTATTATATTATTATTAAAGCAAACTTAAATTTACAATCTGTATAATTAATCCATTTTTGTCTCCTAAATGTATCCAAATAAATTGAATTATTTCTTTTTGTAATATAAATGTATATAATAATTTAAGCTTATTTTTGATAGGATACTTAGATATTTTTAAAAATTAAAAAAAAGGGGTGATTGCTATGTTCTTTGGCAAAACAAAAGAGCTTGAAAATGAAGTTCTTTCACTAAAATCTGAGATAGATTCATTGAAGAATGAATTAAACAAACAAAACCAAAAGTTTGACAATGATAAAAATGCTCTTGTTGCTGCAAACAAAAGTCAATTAAGCGTACTAGAACAAGAAATTGAATTACTTAAAGACATAGCATCAATCTCTCAAGAAGAAGGTTTAATTGTTTTTGATAGTAAAGATAAACTATACTTTATCAACTCAAGAGCTAAAGAAAACATAACAGACCCAAGCGTAGTAATAGAAGCCGCAAAAAGTGGAGCTTCTAGCTTAGTATTAGATGATTGTGAAGCAAAAATCATTTCTTTGAAACTAAAAGACAAACTTGTAGTTTCTTTGAAAAAAACTTCTATCCATGATGATAAGGACAATGGACTATTACATAAACATAACCAAAATATCAATAATTCATTAAGTACAACCCAAAATGTTTATCTTGAACTACTTGAAGAATTAGAAAGTATGATGAGAGAATCAAAAGAAACAGCAACTGGATCAACAAAAGGTTTGACTCTTACACAAGATATCGTTGCAGATACAACGCTTCTTCATAAAGAGATAGAAATGGAAAACCAAATAGTAAACTCTTTGGTCAAAAAAAGCAAAGATATCTCAAGTGTAATCACAATGATTCAAGAAATTGCTTTCCAAACAAATATTCTTTCACTAAATGCTGCAGTTGAGGCTGCAACTGCAGGAGAAGCTGGAAAAGGGTTTGCTGTAGTTGCTGCGGAAGTGCGAAATCTAGCTTCAAGAAGTGCTGAAGCTGCAAAACAAATCAAAGGCGTTGTTGATACAATACAAAGTGAAACAGCAAGTATAAAACAAAGTGCAGATTCAGTTTCAGAAGTGGTAAATGAGACAAAACAAAGAGTTGATCAACTAATAAAACTAATGCAAACATTCCAAAAAAATGCAAACAGATCTGTATATGAAGTAGAAAGTGTTAGCAATAAGATTTTTATCAATCTAGCAAAACTAGACCATGTAATCTATAAAAACAATTTATACCAATTAATCTTTGGTGAAAACAATAAATTTAATGCAGTCAATCACCATAGTTGTAGACTTGGTAAATGGTATGATACAGGACTTGGTAAAACAAACTTTAGTTTCACAAAATCATATAAACTTCTAGATCGTCCACATGCAGCTGTACATGATGAAGCCAATGAACTAGCTCGTGAATGTGCCGGTTCTAATGTAACTTGCTCGAAACAAATCATTGAAGATAGAATCAACAAAATTGAAATTGCAAGTGAAGATGTATTTAGAATATTAGATGCGATTTTAGATGAAAAAAGTGATGCAGTTATGAAAGATGCAGCGGCAGATTTATTTGAAAAAAATCCTCCAGTTCAAAATACAAAATCATCAACTAAAGAAAAAATCCAACACAACCATAGCAGTTGTTGTAATCATTAACAAAGGAGTAAAATATGGATAAAAAATATAAAATAGCAATCGTAGATGATGAAAGTGAAATTTTACAGATGTTGAGTAGATTTTTTCAAAGAAGTGGGAAATATGAAGTTATAACTTTTTTAAATCCAATTCATGCGATATCTTCAATTGACAATACATTTGATGCTGTAATGTTAGATATTATGATGCCACAAATGGGTGGACTTGAAGCATTAGAAAAAATAATTGAAAAAAATCCAGACCAGAAAGTAATTATGATGACTGCTTATTCTACATTAGATAAAGTATTAAAGTCACATAAAGTGGGTGCAACTCATTATATAATGAAACCTTTTAATTCATTGGAAAGTGTGGAGAAAAAATTAATAGAAGTGCTACAAGGTTAGTCTTTTTTCTATGACAAAATATAAAAACCTCTCTTTTTATATACTCTTATTTTTGATGGTAGAGTTGTTTGTATTTTTAATCTTACAATACCAAACAACTCTCAAAATAAACAGTAAAATAGCCCTTTATGAAACAAGAGTAGATGACAACTACAATATCTTATACCAATTAAGTCACGATTTCGTTGATGTTACATTCAATGATATATCAAATCAAAAAGATGTTATTTCAAATCTTACAAAAGCAAATGCCAATAAAGAAAATTTAGATATTCAAAAAGAAACAAGAGAAAAATTATACAATCTCTTAATTGATAAATATAAATCTCTACAAAAAGTTGGCATTGTCCAATTTCATTTTATTTTAGATAATGGTGATAGTTTTTTTAGATTTCACGAAGTGACAAGATATGGTGATAATCTTCTAGATTTTCGTGAAAGTATCAAATATGTAACCCAATACAAAATTCCAGTTAGTACATTTGAAACTGGTAAAATTTTTTCTGGTTATAGATTTGTATATCCTATTTTTAATTCTGACAAACAATTTATTGGAAGTGTTGAAATATCATATAAAATAGACCATATTATAAATCATTTTGAAAAAAACTACTTTAAAACCTTATTTATTGAAGACGAAAAATCAATTTCAGATAAACTTTTTGATGACATTAACACATCTTATATTACATTTGCCCTTCATGAAAAATTTTTAGTTCGAAAAGATGTTATATCACAATCAAATTATTCAGGATTACTTGGTGTACTAGCAACACAAATTGATCAAGAAACATTGATTAATAATATCAATTTAGAAAAAAGTTTTTCGTTTTATTTCAAAAATAAAAGCAACTATGATATAGTCCACTTTAAAGCAATAAAACATGCTCTAACAAACAAACTTTTAGGATATGTCATTCTCTCCTCTCAATTATCAGAGATTAAAGATTATATGTTGATATTTTATATAGGTTTTATTATCGTTTCGTTTTTTATCATTGTATTGTTTTTATATTTTTATACATTAAATAAAACCAAGAAAAAAATTCAAACCATATTAACCTCAGAAGAAAAACTTTTACAAAAAGTTGATCAAAATGTAATTTATGCAAAATCTGATTTAAATGGTAATATTCTAGAAGTAAGTCAAGCTTTTTGTGATACTTGCGGTTATTCAAAAAAAGAATTAATTGGTAAGACATTCAAAATCTTTAGACATCCAGATATGCCTAATGAAGTTTTCAAAGACCTATGGATTACTATTACATCAGGAAACTCATGGCAAAGAGAAATTAAAAACTTAGCAAAAGATGGTAGTTTTTATTGGATTAGACTCACAGTTCAACCAGACTTTGGTGATGATGGGAAGGTTGAATCATATACCGCAATTTCACAAAATATAACAAACAGAAAAAGAATTGAATCAATCTATAGAGATTTAAGATTTCAAGTAGAAAGATATAATGCAATATTTGATAATGCAAATAGTGGTATTGGAACAATCGATTTAAATGGTAATTTCCTACAAGCAAATCATAAATTCTCAGAATTATTAAACTTACCACTAGATACTACTTTGAATACAAATCTAATAGATTGTTTTGACCAAAATTATAGACAAATGTTCGAAATAGCTCTTGATAAAGTAAAACTTGGAAAAAATATAAATAAACTTGAAGTTCAATATCAAGCAAATAAAAATACAATATCTCATATAGAAATATCTTTAAATTTATTACCAAATGAAAAAAGTATTGTAATAATTGCAAATTCACTAGATGATAAAATCAATCTACAACAGACTTTGGAATTTAATAAAACACTTTTATATGCTATCCCTTTACCAATCTTTATACAAGACAAAGAACTCAATTTGGTAGAATGTAATAAAGCATTCTTAGACTTTTTCAACCTAACAAAAGATTCAATTATTGGAACAAAAGTCAACCAAATTTTAGGTAAAGATTTTGATCAATTAGTCCCAAAAGAACTATCAAATTTATATAAAGGCAAAGATAGCAAACAAATAGAAAAAAATCTTGCAATGTATCAAACAAAAATCAAAAATCATAATGGAATAGATAAAACTATAGAAATATACAAAACCACATACAACTACAAAAATGAATTCAATGGAATTGTAGGAGTTATGGTAGATATTAGTAGCAAAGAAGCTCACACAACACAATTACAACAAACTATTGCACATAAAACTTTAGAAAATATCAAACAAACAAAAGATTTCGAACAAGAAAGATTAAGAAGTATCAAATTCCAAGCAATTGGGCAGTTAGCTGCAGGGATTACACACGAGATTAACACACCTTTGACATTTGCTAAAGGAAATCTTGAGATGATGTTATATGATATCAAAGATTTACCACCAAGCCAACAAAAAGATAACCTTTTAGAAGATAGCTCTAGTGTTATGGGTGGGCTAAATAGAATAGCAAATATTGTAGAAAGTATGCGTGAAATGTCTCAACAATCAAAAGAAATAAAAGAACAAACCAATATATATTCTACCCTACTAATAGCTCTTACCATGGCACATAACAGAGCGAAGATTATTACAAAAATTTATATCAATAATCAAGAGTTTGGAATTGGTATGGATAAAAATCAATTTTCTATTATGAGTAATGTTCAAAAACAAAGAATTGAGCAAGTTTGGGTTATTATCATCAACAATGCTCTTGATGAATTGGTCAAAATTGAACCTTTTGAAAAAAGATACCTAGATATAAAAACCCAAGTAAAAGATGGATTCAATATAATTTATTTTAGAGATAATGCAGGCGGTATTCCAGAACATATACTAGATACTCTATTCCAACCTTTTGTGAGTAATAAAGATTCTAGTGGTATGGGTATTGGGCTTAATATCGCCCAAAAGATTATTAGAGATAATGGTGGAGAAATAAAAGCATACAATGACGAATTTGGTGCAATTTTTGAAGTGAGGTTACCGTGTATATAGGATTTATTGGAGATATTGTAGGGCGACCTGGAAGAAAGATTATCAAAGAAAATTTAAAAAACTTAAAAGATGAGTTTAATATAGATTTTGTTATAGCAAATGGTGAAAATGCGAGTCATGGTTTTGGGCTAACCATAAAAAACTGTGATGAACTTCTCAAAAGTGGGATTGATATTATCACAGGAGGGAATCACTCTTTTGACAAAAGAGCAGATATGGAAGCTTTACTAAAAAGCCCAAATGTTTTACGCCCTGATAACTATCCACAAGGGGTAAGTGGAACTGGACTAGCTATCAAAGAACTTATCAATGGGGAAAAAATAGCTGTATTGAACCTTATGGGAATATATGGTATGCCTACGACAGAAAACCCATTTAATTGGGCAACAAAAAGAATTGAAGAGTTGCATGCTCAAAATATCAAAAATATTATTATAGATTTTCATGCCGAAGCTACAAGTGAAAAAAGAGTTATGATGATGATGTTCAAATCACAAGTAAGTGCTATATTTGGTACTCATACCCATGTGGGAACAGATGATTTGACAATATGTGAAGATACAGCATATTTGAGTGATATAGGACTCACAGGTTGCCGTGACAATGTAATAGGTATGGATTCCCATGTTCCTATAAAAAAAGCCACTACAGGACTCGGAGGTCACTTTGATGTTCCAAATAACTGCAAATCAATATTACAAATGGTAGTCACTCAAATAGAAAATGAAAAAGCTATTGATGCTTTTAAAATAAAACTATATGATGATGGACAAAGAGTTATTACAAAGGCATTTTGTGAAAAGTGAGATAACAAATAGTTATGACCTTTTTATATATCTTAAAAACTTAAATTTATTAGAAAATTCACCAAAATATTGGTGGCCAGATTATGGAACTTTTTATGTGGTAATAAGTGCAATTCTTACACAAAATACAAAATGGACAAATGTAGAAAAATCTTTGCAAAATATAAACTCACTTTATTATAATCAATTTGATTCATATGATGACAATAATCTCTTAAATTTCATTGCAAACATTGATACGGTTTTACTTTCGCAGATTATAGCTCCAAGTGGTTTCAAAAATCAAAAAGCCCAAAGATTAAAACTTTTATCCAACAATATTTTAAAAGACTTTGAAGAATTTGAAAACTTCAAATCATCAGTTACAAGAAATTGGCTTTTGAAGCAAAAAGGGCTAGGACTTGAAAGTGCTGATGCCATATTGTGTTATTGTTGTGGGAATGATGTGATGGTAGTTGATAGCTACACAAAAAAACTTCTTTTAAGTTATGGCTATGAATTTGAAACATATGATGAAATAAAAGATTGGTTAGAATTTGGAATTAATGAAAATTACGATAAAATAACTCAAATTTATGACAAGACAATAGAACTAAATGAAATATACGCTATATTTCATGGCAAAATAGTGGAATATATGAAAAAGGATTATATATGATTATCATTCCTCAGACCAAAGGTGGCGTTGGTAAGAGTACAGTTGCTATGCAAGTAATTGCACCATATTTGTATAAAAAACACGGCAAAAAAATCACTTATATCGAAATAGATGATGAAAACAATGATTCCCAATCATTTACAAGAACAGAAATTGTTAATAAAAGAATGTTAAGTACAAACAAACTAGGTGAACTTGATGAGCTGATTTTGATGGATGACAACCATGAAGTAATAGTTGATGTGGGTGGAAACAAAACATCATCATTGGTTCTTGAAGAGATCAAAAAAGTTGGTTCTTTTGGCAATGTTAAGTGGATTATCCCTCTAGGAGATGGTGAACTTGATGGCAAAAATGCAATCGCAACCATGAAAAAGATTAGAAAAATAGAGGAAAAATCTCAAGATAATATGATATTTGCATTAAACCGTGCTATCAATACAGAGCCAGATTATCTACAAGAGCAATTTATCAACTTTTTTGGGCACAAATACCTTCAAAGCAACTCAGTAATTTGTGATTTTGTAAAAGACCCAAAATATTTTGCAGTCAAAAATGACAAAATCATCACAATGAGTAGATACCTTGGAAGTACCGTGTGGGAAATGGCTCACAACAACACAAACTTCACTCAAAAAGCAATGCAAGCAAAAGAGTTAGGTGATATAGAAGGTGCTAGAAAGTTCTTATTCTTCAAAAGAATTCAAACAGAATCAAAAGATTATGTTCTTGGCACTTTAAATCAGATTTTTTGCTCATTAGATAACTGGATAGAACTCAAAAAATGAGTGATATGAGTTTAAAACAAGCTAAAGAATTAGTTGAACACTTAGAATTAGTAGAGCTTGGATTACGGCAAAATATAGAAGGTGTAAATAAAGCAAATGATGATTTACAAAAAACACTAAAATTAAGTGAAAGAATCCTAGAAGTCATCCCAAAAACCAATGAAAAACTCAACAATCTAAAGATTATTGTTGGTGTAAATATAGGTTTTATTATCGGATTATTAATAGGTAAATTTTTTTTATAACAAACTAGAGGCAATAAAATGGAAAAACAACAAGAAATTATAACAATGTTCAACGACATAGCAAAAACATATGATTTGGCAAATAGAATTTTAAGTATGGGTGTGGATAAAAGCTGGAGAAGAAAAGCATGTGATTTGGCTTTTGGATTTTATGATAAAAATGAAGTATCAAAAATAGTTGATGTGGCATGTGGCACTGGGGATATGATGATTGACTGGCAAAATGGAGCTTTGAGGAATGATATATTACTTGATGAAATAGCAGGTATTGACCCAAGTACAGGGATGATGGAAGTAGGCAAACAAAAAATTCCAAATGGCGTATTTATAGAAGCAGGTGCTGAAAAACTTCCACTTGAAGACAATAGCGTTGATATTATTTCTATCACATATGGTATAAGAAATGTAGTCAAAAGAAAAGAAGCATGGGATGAATTTGCAAGAGTTCTGAAACCTGGTGGACTTGTAGTTATATTAGAATTTACAAAAAACAAAAAAGAGTCTTTCACAGACCACTTAACACACTTTTATCTAAAAAATATAATGCCAACAATTGGTGGACTTATTTCCAAAAACAAAGAAGCATACACATACCTAACAGACTCTATTGAAGATTTTATTACTACAGAAGAATTAAGTAAAGAACTAGACCTTGCTGGAATAAAACCAATTTATACAAAAGGGTTTTCGATGGATATTTCTACATTATTTATTGCGAGAAAATCATAAGCCATCAAAGATAAACCTAATGCAAAATAACAACTCACAACTCTCAACTAACGACTCACGGTTCATGCCACTAAGCGTGAGCGAGTTAAATAATCAAATCAAATCCCTATTAGAATCAACTTTTATATCAGTTTTTGTAGAAGGTGAGATAAGCAATCTCACTGTTCACAGCTCTGGACATATATATTTTTCTATCAAAGATAAAGACTCAAATATAAGTTGTGTGATGTTTAAAGGGAATGCTTTTTATTTGAAATTTAAGCTTGAAGTTGGGCAAAAGGTGACAATAAATGGCTCAATTACTGCATATACTCCAAGAGGAAGTTATCAGCTAATTTGTTCTAAAATAGAGCCAAGTGGGATAGGAAGCCTAGCTTTAGCGTACGAGCAACTAAAGAAAAAATTTCAAACTTTGGGATATTTTGACTCAAGCCACAAAAAACCTCTTCCAAAGTTCCCAAAACTAATAGCTATCGTTACTTCACCTACAGGGGCTGCGATAGAAGATATGAAAAAAATAGCAAATCAAAGATGGCCACTAACCAAAATAGTACTAATACCTACCCTTGTTCAAGGTGAAAATGCAAAGTTTGATATTGTAAGTTCTATCAAATATGCTGATTCTCTAAAAGCTGATATTATGATAGTAGGCAGGGGTGGTGGAAGTCTTGAAGATTTATGGTCCTTCAATGAAGAGATAGTTTGTGAAGCTATTTTTAGTGCCACTACACCAATAATTAGTGCAGTTGGGCATGAAAGTGACTTTATGCTTAGTGATTTGGTAGCTGATATGAGAGCTTCAACTCCATCAAATGCTATAGAATTATCACTTCCATCTCAAAATGATATGCAACTTTTGATTGATGATATTAGAGGCAATTTATCAAATTATTTTTTAAATAATCTATCCAGAAAAACAATCCAACTTCAAAATCTAAAAACACTTTTCAATCAAAACTCAATAGAATCAAAAATATTAAATATGCAAAATATTATCACTCATCTCAAAACTAATTTTGATAGAGAATTTTTGAATATTTTAAATCTAAAAACAAAAATTTTATCCTCACTACAAGAAAATTTCATCCTAAATGAACCATCCATCAAAATCAAAACTGGCTTTGTTCAAATACTAAAAGATAATAAAATAACCAATTTAGAATTACTAAACATGAACGACACAGTTGAACTAACAGACTCAAAATTCATACTTGAAGCTAAAATTACACAAAAAATATTAATTAAATAATTGGTTTATATAATTTTCATTTCATAATTTTAGTTTAAGTTGATTTCAGATAACATAATGTAATAATTAAATTTTAAGGGTTATATATGCAAAGCAACAGAAGTTCTGTGAGTCGGAGTGTTCTTCAAAATATCGTAGCTATTGGTACTTTGTTTTTTTTAATTAGTATTGGAGTAAACCTTATACTAATGAATGGTGTAAAAAATGATGTTTATGAGACAACTAAATATTCACTAACTACTCAAGTTCTTATGGGTGAAAGAGCTAAATTTGATGTAGGTATAAGCAACGCTGTCACTATATCACAAAATGGTGATATTATTAATTCTCTGTCATCAAATAATAGAGAATTAGCTATATCAGCTCTTGGTAATATCTCAAAGGGGATGAAAAATGGTACTCCATTTCAAAATATACAAATTCATATTCACACAAGTGATGTTAAGTCTTTCTTAAGAGATTGGCAACCTACAAAATTTGGTGATGAATTAGCATCTTTTAGACACACTATAAATGAAGTAAAAAAAACACAAAAACCTCTTAGTGGTATAGAAGCTGGTAAGGCTGGACTTGTTATTAGAGGTCTTGCCCCTATTATGCAAAATGGTGAATATTTGGGATCAATCGAGTTTATCCAAGGATTTAACTCAGTTGTAAAAGATTTGGAAAAAGAACAAATTTTCACACTTGTTTTGATGGATAGCAAATTTACTGCTGGAAGTTTCAAGGAAGAGGAAAAAGTTGGTAATTACCTTTTAAGCCAAAAATATACAAATAGTGAATTTTTAGCATCATCAAAAGATTTAGATTTTAATAAACTTTTAAAAAGTGGCAACTACATAGATAAAAAATATTTTTATACATATGCAAATATCAAAGATTTCAAAGGTGACAATGTAGGGATATATCTTTTGGCTACACCTATAAATCTTGTAAAAGACTCTATATCAAAAAGCTCAAATATAGTTTATTCATTTATGACATTGATTTTTGTTATGTTAGCGCTTATTATTGGTTCTGTGATTATTATCATTAAAAAGAATGTTACTGATGCACTAAATAAATTCAAAAGTAGTTTTGAAAACTTTTTAGAATTTGTATCATTTAAAACAAATAAGTTTAATTATGTAGATGATTTACCAAACAATGAAATTGGTGATTTGATAGAAAGTTTAAATAACACTGCAAAAGACTTTGATGCAAAACTCAAAGAAGATATGAAAGTTATGGGTGAAATAGTACTTGTTACTGATAAAGTAGAGCAAGGTATCTATAAATGTCAAATTAAATCAACTACACGCAACCCAATGATTAGTACATTAAAAGATACTATAAATAAAATGATAACTCAAATGTCAACCAATATGATTGATTTGAAAAATACACTTACTAAATATACACATGATGACTTTAGAGCTAGAGTCACTATTGATGCAAGAATCAAAGAAGATATGCAAGAGATTTTAAATAGTGTAAATATATTAGGTCAAACATTAGCAAAAAATGCAAGCTTAAATATGAAAAATGGGCAAACTTTAGAAGACAATGCAAACTCTATGGCATCTTCTGTTGCAAATGTTGCACAAAAAGCCAATGAACAAGCTGCGTCTCTAGAAGAGACTGCAGCTGCAGTTGAAGAGATAACTAGTATTACAAGAAACAATGCACAAAATGCAGCTACTATGGCAAACCTTGGTGGCAAAGTAAGAAGTTCTGTAACATCAGGTCAGGCTCTAGCTTCTAAAACAGCTACATCAATGGACGAAATCAACCAACAAGTAAATGCAATCAATGAAGCAATTGCAGTAATTGACCAAATAGCATTCCAAACAAATATCCTATCCCTTAATGCAGCAGTTGAAGCTGCAACTGCAGGAGAAGCTGGAAAAGGATTTGCTGTAGTTGCTGCGGAAGTAAGAAATCTTGCAACAAGAAGTGCTGAAGCCGCAAAAGAGATAAAAAACCTTGTTGAGAATGCCACATCAAAAGCAAATGATGGCAAAACTATAAGTGCAGAGATGATAAAAGGATATGAAGAACTAAATACTCATATCGGACAAACTATTAAATTAATAGAAGATGTAAGTAATGCAAGCAAAGAACAAATGCAAGGTATTGAGCAAATCAATGATGCCGTAACAATGCTAGATCGTGTAACTCAAGAAAATGCAAGTGAAGCAAATAATGTAGCCTCAATTGCTAGTGAAGTCCAAGAATTGGCAATTAGTTTGGTTAATGATGCGAAAAGTAAGAAATTTTAGAAACTGAGAGACTGAGAAACTGAGAAACTGAGAGACTGAGAGACTGAGACTTTTCTTGCTTAGTTTCTCAGTCTCTAAGTCACTTAGTCTCTTCAAAAAAAGGAGAACAAATGTCAAAAGAAACAATACTAGATGATTATGCATTTTTAGTTAGTGAAACAGATGAAAAAGGTATTATTAGATTTGCAAATGATGATTTTTGTAAAATTGCTGAATATTCACTAGATGAGATGATAGGACAACCACACAATATGGTACGACACAAAGATATGCCTAAATCTGCATTTAAAGACCTTTGGGATACTGTAAAAAATGGAAAAGTTTGGACTGGTTATGTGAAGAATGCTACCAAAAGTGGTGGGTATTATTGGGTATATGCTACAGTATATCCCTTTGAAAGCTGTGATGGTGCCAAGGGATATATGAGCTGTAGAAGAAAAGCAAGTAATGATGAAATTGCTGAACATGAAGCACTATATAAACAATTACGAGCAAAAGAGTAATCTAAAATATTGTATAATACACAAATATAAATGAAAAGGACTTAAACAATGGCAAAAGATAAAGTTAATACAACAAGTGAATATATGACTTTTGAGCTTGGGCATATGCAATATGCTATTGAACTCCCAAAAATTAGAGAGATATTAACATATCCTGAAATTATAACAACTTTACCAAACACAAGTAAGTGGGTAAAAGGACTTATCAATCTAAGAGGCGAAGTTGTTCCAATTTTAGATATAAGAATAAAGTTTAATACAGGACCAATAGAATACAATGAACATACAGCAGTAATTGCAGTAATTACTGATGATAAAAGAATGGTTGGTATTGTAGTAGATAAAGTTGATGATGTGCAAAGATTAGACCTTTCTCACTTAGCTGCAGTTAGTGATATGGGTTCAGCTATACCTTCTAGATACCTAAAAGGTTATGTAAGACTTGAAAACAATCAAATGCTCGTTATTATGGATGTTGAAAGTGTTGTAAGCAAAGAAGAATTAAAAGACTCATAAAAATTAAAACAGAATAAGGACTCACTTGATGCAAGATAAAATTGCAAAGCTTAGAAATTTAAAACTCTTATTTGTAGAAGATGAAGAAGATTTAACTTCTATCATATCAGATACATTAAAAAAACTTGGTGCAAATTTCTTAATAGCAAAAAATGGTAAAGAAGGTTTAACATTATTTCAAGAAAATCCAGATATTGACCTAGTTATTACAGATATAAATATGCCTATTATGAATGGTATTCAAATGATAGAAGAAATCAAAAAGATTTCTTCTGTTGAGATAGTAATTATGTCTGCTCATACAGAATCTGAGTATATTGATAAATCAAAAGAATTAGGTGTAAATCACTATTTATTAAAACCTTTTGATTTTTTAAAATTTATTGACTTAGTAATATCATTGGATACACACAAAAATGACGCAAAGTGACAAAGCAACTCATGAAAAAGGTTTATTAAAAAAACTTAGAGTTTTATATGTAGAAGATGATGACAGTATAAGAATTGAGCTATCATCTTTACTAAATAACTTTTTTGATACCGTATATGTTGCAAAAGATGGTCAAGAAGGTTATGATGTATTTATATCAAATCAAGATAAAATTGATGTAATATTAAGTGATATCAATATGCCTCGTCTTACAGGTATTGAGATGATGAAAGAAATCAGAAAAGTTAATACAAAAGTACCTTTAATTTTTGCTACAGCATATTCAGACAACTCTTTTTTAACTGAAGCAATCAAACTCAAAGTTTATGATTATATAATCAAACCTATCAATATTAGAAATTTACTAACAATTTTTAATGAACTAGCTTATAAAATTTATCAAGATTTTTTAATCCAAAAACAAAACTTAGATCTTGAAAGGTATAAAGAGGTAATTGATGCTAATAATATAGTTTTGCATATTGATTTAGATGGAAATATAACTTATGCAAATGAATCTTTTTGTGATACAAGTGGATATATACAAAGTGAAATTCAAACTCTAAATTTATCCAATATCACACACAAAGATAATATAAACTTAGTAAATGAAATGCTAATATCAATGAAAGATGGCAAACATTGGAAAGGCAATATTAAATGCCAAACAAAATTTGATGATGAATACATCGTTGAAGCTTACGCCATTCCAAGTACATCAAAAGAGAATCAAATCTTAGGTGCTATGATAGTTCAAAAAGATATTACTGCACAAATTCATCAAAAAAGAGAAATCCAATCAGCTTTGATGAAAGCTAAAAGTAAAGTATTTTTGGAAGGCAAGGAAACTATTGCAGAATTGAATACTATTATAAATGAACAATCCAAACAAATCAATGAACTATCATCTTATCTAAAACAATCAGAAGTTGATAAGATGAAACTTATTACTTTACACAATCGTCACCAAATGGAAGTAAAAATCCTCACAAATGAACTTATAGAACTAAGAAATCAACCAAAACCAACTGATTATCAAACAGCCTCTTTACTCAAGCTCAATAAAGAAAATCTTACTCTAAAAAGTGAAATCCGAAAATTAGAAACTGAAAAAGCAAAACTAACTAAAGATTTAGAAAAAGATATTTTTAGGGAGAAAATTACACTTGAAGTAATGGTAGATGACTTAGAACATGAACTAGCTAGCTGTATGGAACAATTAGAAATGTTTAAAGATAAAGATGTTTATGAAGAAACAATTTTATCTTATCAACAAAAAGCAAAAAATGATGAAAAAAAAGCAAAACTTCTTGAAGCAAAGATTTTGAGAATTTGCGACAAAGAAACAGCAAAACTTATCTTTACAGATGATAGAAAAGAAGATAGGGATGAAGAGTAGTAGGTGTTAGGTTGTAGAGGGTAGAGAAGAGAGTAAAAAATAATTTTTCATTACAACCTACAACCTACAACCTACAACCTACAACCTACAACCTACAACCTACAACCTACAACCTACAACCTACAACCTAATCTCCCTCTATACTCAACCTCATCAAACACCTTCACCCTACTCACTCCACTTTCCACCGCAGCTTTAGCTACAGCCAGACTCACATTTACTAGTAATCTTTTATCAAAGGGTTTAGGTAAAATATATGTTTTTGAAAAAGTTAGTTTATCTTCACCACTCAAGCCATAAATCTCATTTATTTCTTCAGGTACTGTTTGTTTGGCAAGATTTGCAAGTGCCAAAGCTGCTGCTTTTTTCATAGCCATATTTATTTTTTTTGCATTTACATCAAGAGCTCCACGGAAAATATAAGGAAATCCAAGGACATTATTTACTTGATTTGGATAGTCACTTCTTCCTGTTGCTATGATTGCTTTATCTCTTACTTTTATGATATCTTCAGGCATTACCTCAGGAGTTGGATTAGCCAAAGTGAAGATGATAGGTTCATCATTCATCAAAGCAATTTGCTCTACCCCAAAGCTCTCAGGACCAGAAAGTCCTAGTACCATATCAGCACCTCTAAAGGCATCATTTTTACTTATATGCTTAGGCAGGGCAAACTCTTTTTTATACTCATTTAGATCATTACGGTCAAGACTTATAACGCCTTTTCTATCAAGCATTACAATATTTTTTACACCAAACTCTTTGTACATTCTAGCACAGCTTATAGCACTAGCACCTGCTCCTACAATGACAACTTTAATTGAGTCTAGCTTTTTATTGGTTAATTCACAAGCATTAATCATACCAGCACTACTTACAATAGCAGTACCATGCTGATCGTCATGCATCACAGGGATATCAAGATTTTTTACAAGCCTTTTTTCTATCTCAAAACACTCTGGTGATTTAATATCTTCCAAATTAATCCCACCAAAAGTACAAGCAATTTTTTCTACAACTTCACAAAACTTATCAACATCAGTCTCTTCAACTTCTATATCAAAAGAATCAACCTTACCAAATGCCTTAAATAATACAGATTTTCCTTCCATGACAGGTTTACTCGCAAGTGCACCAATATCACCAAGCCCCAATACCGCTGTACCATTTGAAATAACACCTACTAAATTTGCCTTTGATGTGTATAAAAAAGCATCATCTGGTCTTTTTTGAATCTCCAAACAAGGATATGCAACCCCTGGACTATAAGCTAAACTCAACTCTTTCTGAGTCACCATCTGCACTGTGATTTCTGTTCCTATTTTACCACTTTTTGGAAAACTATGATAATCAAGAGATTCTTGCTCAAATGTTTTGTACATTATGACCCTTATATTTATTATCTCTCATTATACCATTTAATTATTAATTCTTCAAAGCATCAATTCTTTCGTCAATCAAAGACAATGTTCTTTCTTGTGTTTTATAAGATATTTCAGGCAACTCTCCACCAAACATTTTCAAAGCCTCTTCAAATCCTTGAACAACCCCATCTCGTCCCTTTTGTAATAATTCCAAATCATCCCCTGCAAAACTAAATACAAAATTTGCAACTCTATCAGATGTCTGAGTGATGCCAAAAAATCCATCTTCACTAAGAAGCTCATTAGCTTCATCTACGCTAAGCTGGGTAATAGGCTTACCCTCATACCCAATACTAGCTAAACTCATACCACTTTCACTCTCATTTCCAGAAAGAAAATCCAAAATATCTTTAGCATGTTCACTAAGCCCAGATTGTGCCAAAGAACTCCCTTTTGTCATATCTGATACATTCATACTAAAAAGCACTATTTGTGCATTCATAGATATGGAAACAGCCACAGCAGAATCTTTTATTTGTTGTTCTACACTTTTTTCATCTTTTTTTGAGCTACTCTCTTTCAAATCACCAGTATTTTGTTTATATGCGTTTATCCCTACACTTGCCACACTTGAATCTAGTTTCATTTCAAACTCCTTAATAATAGCTTTTAGATATTATACATTTCTTAATTTTAAATTAATCTTACAAATAAGTATTAATTTATCATTTATTTAATAATACTACAATTTATCCGTCATGGTGATACGGAAATCCTTCATACTGAACTTGATTCAGTATCTTTCTTTAGATCCCGTGTGTCAAGCACGGAATGACTGCAATACCGTCACAAGATAACTAAAACACCATCACTCTGGACTTGATTCAGAGTCTCTTTTATGAATTACTCAGAGAATTCTATTAATATGATATAATAATATAAAAAGGATTTTTTTGTACAAAATAAGAAATGCCTCAATAAACGATTACGAAACATTGGTTGATTTACTTATTGAAGCTATGGGTGATATTGCATATTATTTGAGTGGTACATCAAATCAAACTCAAATGAGAGCTATTTTGATTTATTATTATAAAAGTGAATTATCAAGAATTAGCTACAAAAACTGCTTTGTTATAGAAAAAGAATCTGTTATTTGTGGTGTAATATTATGTTATAGTGGAAATGATATTGAAAAATTAGACAATTGGACAAGTGAGCAAATATTTAAAAATTTCAACACAAAAGTAGTGATAGATAAAGAGTGTTTTGAAGATGAATTTTACATTGATTGCATTTGTGTTGATTCACATTATCGTGGTAAAAAGATTTCAGCTTTGTTATTTGCCCATGCTATAAATCATGCCAAAAAGCTAGGATTCGATAAAGTCTCATTAATAGTAGATATTGACAAAGAAGCAACAAAAAAATATTATCACTCTTTAGGATTTGAAGAAAATACACAACTTATAATCAATAAACACATTTATTATCATATGAGAAAATGTATTTAAAGTTAATTAAAATACTTAGATATTTTTTGTACTTAAATTTTATTTATTGGTGGAAGTGACGGGGGTCGAACCCGTGTCTTAAAATAACTCAAATTAGCGTCTACATGCTTAGAAAAGATTGTTTAATTTCACTTCAAAAGTAGTACACTCTCCGAAAAACTACTCTCAAGCTAAGATCTAAGTTGTCTCCAGATAGCCGATCAACTACAAGGATAATCTATCTATTATTAACCCCAACACCACTTAGATAGAATCAATGGTATGAGGCCTCCGAATGTTTAAATAAACTTACGCAGCTTTAGCGTAAGCTGGAGTATAATTTGTATTGTTTGCGTTTAAAAACGGTTGAATAGATTAACGATATATTCATATCGGCATGCAACTAACCCTTGCTACTCTAATCGAAGCCAAGACACTCCCACAAGAACATGTTACAATTAAGTAACTAAAACTTAATATACATTATACCATAAATTTGGTACAATAGCAATATAATTTATATATAAAGGAAAAAGATGAACAAAGGTGTTCTTATTATCGGTGCTGGTGGGGTTGGAAGAGTTGTTGCTCACAAATGTGCCAAAAATTTAGATACATTTGAGCATGTAACACTAGCAAGTAGAACAAAAAGCAAATGTGATATGATAGCAAAAGAAATTTTAGATATGCAAGGTATCACGGTAGATACTTATAGTGTTGACGCTGATAGTGTTGATGAGCTTGTAAAACTTTTAGAGATTATTAAACCAAGAGTTGTTATCAATGTAGCATTGCCTTATCAAGACCTTACTATAATGGATGCTTGTGTAGCTTGTAAGATAGATTATCTAGACACTGCAAACTACGAACACCCTGATGAAGCAAAATTTGAATACAAGCTCCAATGGGAAAGAAATGGCAAGTTTAAAGATGCTGGAATCACAGCACTTCTTGGAAGTGGATTTGACCCTGGAGTTACTGGTGTATTTTGTGCTTATGCACAACAAAATCTTTTTGATGAAATACATTATATAGATATTATGGATTGTAATGCAGGTGACCATGGGTACGCTTTTGCAACAAATTTCAATCCTGAAATAAACTTGCGAGAAGTATCAGCAAACGGAAGATATTGGGAAAATGGTCAATGGATAGAGACTAAACCTCTTGAAATCAGAGTTGATTGGGAATATCCTGAAGTTGGTGTAAAACCAAGTTATCTTTTATATCATGAAGAGTTAGAAAGCCTATCAAAAAATATAAAAGGTCTAAAAAGAATTAGATTTTTTATGACATTTGGTGATAGCTACATCCAACATATGAACTGCTTACAAAATGTAGGTATGCTAGGTATCAAGCCAGTAAAACACAATGGTGTTGATATAGTTCCTATAGAATTCCTTAAAACTCTTCTTCCAGACCCTGCGTCTTTGGGTTCAAGAACAAAAGGTGTGACAAATATTGGATGTGTTATGGAAGGGATAAAAGATGGTAAAACTAAAAAAGTTTATATCTACAATATCTGTGACCACGAAGAAGCATTCAAAGAAGTTTGTGCTCAATGTGTAAGTTATACTACAGGAGTTCCAGCTGTAATTGGTGCAAAACTACTTTATAACAAAACTTGGGATAGAGATGGTGTTTATAATATAGAAGAATTTGAGGCAAAACCTTTTATGGATGAGCTTATGATTCAAGGTCTTCCTTGGAAGATTATCGAACTATAAAAATAGGGTAAAGGGGAAAGAAAAAACCTCCGCCCCCCTAAAATCTAAAATCTAAAATCTAAAATCTAAAATCTAAAATCTAAAAACCCTTCTTTAAAAAATAGGTTTTACACTATTTACATTTTCTTTTGTAATTTCTATACTTGGAATAATGATATTTTTTGGTACTTTTTTACCATCGAGAATATCAAGAGCTATTTTAGCACCTTCACTACCGCCAGTTGGATAAAGATAAGTAGCTCTTAGCTTCCCATCAACAATCAACTTTTGAGCATCAGATATATAATCAATCCCCGTAATCACTATTTTTGATGGGTCAATTTTTTTCATTTCCAAGGCCATAATAGCACCAACTGCCATAGAATCACTTTGAGCATAAATAGCATCAAATTTTAATCCATTACTAACTGCTTCTTCAGTTTTCAAAATAGCTTTAGCCCTTAAAGATTCAGCTACTTGCATATCTACTACTTTGATATTTGGATATTTTTTGATAGTATCATAAAACCCATCAGTTCTACCAATTGCAGGTGTTGTTGTAGGGATATGTTGCAATACAAAAACATTCCCTTTTTCATTTAGTTCTTTTGCTATAAACTCTGCAGCACTCACACCAATAGCATAATTATCAGGTCTTATAAATGAAGTATAATCTTCACTTTCAATACCTCTTGATATCAAAACTAAAGGAATCCCTGCATCTTTTGCTTTTTTTGCTACCAAAGTAGTAAGAGTTGAATCTCTTGGACTTGTCACGATTACATCTACCTTTTGAGTGATGAATTCCTCAATATGAGATATTTGCAATGCTGTATTGCCACCAGCATCTTTGTAAATAAATTTAACTCCATCTATTCCACTAAGAGCCTCTTGCATTTGTTTTACCTGAGCGACTCTCCAATGATTCCCCATAGTATCTTGGGCAAATGCTATTACCTTCTCTTTTGCAAACAAAAAAGAAACTATCAACAAAAATGTCAAAACTATTTTCATATAACACCCCTTAAAAACTTAGTTTTACCATATATTTGATATAATACCAAAAAAATATAAAAACTATTATAAGGTAGAGTATTATGGGTAGAGCGTTTGAATATAGAAGAGCCTCAAAAGAAGCAAGATGGGATAAAATGTCAAAAGTTTTCCCAAAACTTGCAAAAGCTATTACAGTTGCAGCAAAAAATGGTGTACCAGATCCTGAGATGAACTCTCAGCTAAGAAGTGCCATAGCAAATGCAAGAACAGAAAATATGCCAAATACCAATATAGAAGCAGCTATCAAAAGAGCTAGTGGTAAAGATGCTGATGATATCAAAGAAATCACTTACGAAGGTAAAGCCCCTCATGGTGTACTACTTTTTGTAGAGTGTGCAACTGATAATCCTACAAGAACTGTTGCAAATGTAAAGTTATGTTTCAATAAAAACGGTGGTAGTGTCGTACCAAATGGTTCATTAGAATTTATGTTTTCAAGAAAAGCTGTTTTTGAATTACCAAAAAAGCCAGATATGGATTTGGAAGAATTAGAACTTAGCTTAATAGATGGTGGACTTGAAGAATTGGTTTGTGAAAATGATACTGTATATTTATATGCAGATTATACTGATTTTGGTAACTTATCAGATACTATAGAATCCCTTGGTCTTGAAGTGACAAAATCATCTCTTCAAAGAATACCAACTCAACCAATAGAGATAACTGAAGAGCAAATGATAGAAATAGAAAAAATTATAGACAAACTTGAAGATGATGATGATGTTCAAGCTGTTTATTCTAATATAGCGTAACATATAATTATAAATGTTGAATTTTGAATTTTAAAAGAAATTGCTCAATACCTAAGTACCTCAGCGACTCATTAGCTTACAAAAGGGTGATTAATGATAGATAGTAGAAGTGAAGTCAAAGAATTTTTTGAACAAGTGCAGTTTTCTTTAACTTCATCTTTGGCAAAATTTATTTTATCATTAGTGCTAGCATTGTGTATTGCATTTATTCCTGATTATTCATTATTAGAAGGTGCTGCCAAACTTATGCTTTTTATACTTGTATTTGGTGCAGGACTTTGGATAAGTGAGGCAATTCCTGCTTTTTCTGTATCACTACTTATTATTGGGCTTGAGATATTATTGCTTGGATTTTATGATATTTCATTTAGCTCAGGTTCTAAAGAATGGGAAAATTTTCTAGCCCCTTGGTCTAGTCCACTTGTATTTCTTTTTTTAGCTGGATTTATACTAGCAACTGCTGCATCCAAAACAAAGCTAGATTTGTGGATAGCCAAAAAAGTTCTTTTTTATGTAGGAAATAAACCAGAAGATATCTTAACAGGTCTTATGGCTATAACTTTTGGGCTTTCTATGTTTGTATCAAATACAGCGACAACTGCTATGATGCTAACTGTTTTAATACCTATACTAAAGAATATAAATGATGACAATCCATACCAAAAAGCTATTTTATTAGGTGTTGTAGTAGCTGCAAATATTGGAGGGATGAGTACAATTATTGGAACTCCACCAAATGCCATAGCTGTTGGTATTATGGGAGACAATGCCCCTAGTTTTGTAGGTTGGATGTTTTTTGCTATGCCTCCTGCAATAGCTATAACTGTAGGAATTAGATACTTACTTCTAAAGTTATATCCATCAAATCAAGAGCTTATTAGCTTCAAAGCACTTAGAAATGTTGATCACTATGATGATTCTACTACTGAATTTGTAAAACGCCCTACCATACCAAGTTGGAAAAAAAAAGTGGTAATATTAGGCTTTGGTGTAACTATTTTATTGTGGTTAACAGGTCCTATTCATCATATCCCAACTACATTAATATCTTTTATACCAATTATATTTTTTACATTATTTGGAATCATAAATAGTGATGATATTCGCTCAATTAGATGGGATGTAATTATACTTATTATTGGTGGTTTGACTTTGGGGCTTGGAGTTACAAAAACTGGACTTGATTTATGGTTTGCTTCACTTCTACCTGATGGACTTAATTCTATTGTTATACTTTTGATTATATTTTCATATTTGGTAGTATTAGTATCAAACTTCATGAGCAACACAGCAGCATCAAATATAATGCTCCCTATAGTAATCGCTATGAGTGTTGCTCTAAGTGCTGATGCACTAGTTCTTTCAGCCATTGCCATAGCTCTAAGTGCATCTTTTGCTATGGCATTACCAGTGTCAACTCCACCAAATGCAATTATGTATTCAAGTGGAAAACTACAATCAAAAGATTTTTTAACTATTGGGATTACTGTTGGTCTACTTGCTCCAATTATTGTTCTCTCTTGGTTATTCTTAGTTTTATAAAAGAATAAAAAAGTTATAATATTACAATGAAAACACTATATAATATAAGACACTTTGTTTTAGCACCTTTTATACTTCTTATTACTATTTTAGTATGTGTTATATTATACAATGACAAACAATCAAGAATCAACCTATACTTAAATCAACAGTCATCTTTAGCATTGAGTCAATATAAAAGTGTTTATAATTCCTATGAAATGGTTGCACAGTCAATTTTTATACTTATTGGAAGTAGTGAATTAGTAAAAGATATTTATAGAAAAACATATTCTACTGATGATTTACTATTACAAGATATATACAGACAAGAGCTTTATACTCTTCTAAATCCTAGATATTTAAGATTCAAAGAATTAGGGTTAGAACAATTACACTTTCATACAAGAACCAATCATAGTTTCTTAAGATTTCACAAACCTGATTGGCATGGAGATGATTTATCTGAAATCAGATATAGCATCAGTTTCGTAAATCAATACAAACACTTTATCTCAGGATTTGAGCTAGGTCGTGTGGTACATGGTTTTAGATATGTTTTTCCAATCACAGATAATAATGGTATCCATTTAGGAAGTGTTGAGACATCAATTTCTAGTGATTATTTTATACAAGCTATTAAAAAAAGTTTTGATTCTATTGCAGTCTCATTTATAGTTGATAAAAACATGACAAATGACCATTTATTTGAAGAAAGTAATCTTCTATATCAGCCTAGTTATGAAAGTACAGACTACTTAAGTATGCGTACAAACATAATTGAAAAAGAGAGTGAACTAAAAGAACTTTTTAGTGCTAAAATTAGTGACGATATTAATACCAAAATTAGTCAAAGAGAATTGTTTTCTATTTATAATAAAGTTAAAGGCAATTCAATTTTAGCTACATTTATCCCTATAAGAGAACTTCATGAAAATAAAGTAGCAGCTTATATCGTATCTTATAAGCAAAGCTCTTATCTAGACGAGTTATCAAATGACTTTATCAAACTTATTGCTTTTGCAATCATTGGATTAATTGGTTTTTATATTTTAATTGCAAAGTTAATTGTTTCCATGTATAAAATTTCTACCCAAAAAGATGATGAGATAGAACAAGAGAAAATTTTAAGACAAAGAGATAATTTACTTTATCAACAAAGTAAAATGGCTTCTTTAGGTGAAATGATAAGTAATATTGCTCATCAATGGAGACAACCACTTAATGCTATATCAACAGCAGCTAGTGGTATGAAACTTCAAAGTGAATTAGATATTCTTGAAAAAGATACGATTATAAAAACTACAGATAATATAGTTAACTATACACAATATTTATCAAAAATCATAGATGAATTTAGAAACTTTATCAAACAAGACCAAAGTAAGATTAATACGACCATAGAGTCAATTCTAAGAAAAAGTTTGCTACTAATTAGTAGCAAAATTAAAAATTCAAATATAGAGATAATCAATAACAACTCTTTAGAGACTACTATATATATTTTTGAAAATGAACTTATCCAATCCATTTTGAAAATAACTCAGAATGCTATAGAAGCCCTTAGTAAAGATACACACAAAGATGATAAATTGATTATTATCTCAACATATATTGATGAAAATAATTTATATATTTCAATTCAAGATAGTGCCCATGGTATCAAAGAAGAACACATAGAAAAAATCTTTGACCCATATTTTACCACAAAGCATCAAAGTCAAGGTGTAGGACTTGGACTTTATGTAACTTACCAGATAATTACAACTCAATTAAATGGTCATATAAAAGTTGTTAATAAAACATTTACATATAATGGGAAAGAACACTTTGGTGCGGAATTTGTAATCTCACTTCCTATTAATTGATTTTTTTACTCTCCAAATAAGCTTCTCAATCTCCACAATAATCAAACTCAATGTTCCATAGCCCAACATCAATATCCAGCTATCTAATCCTATTGGAGCACTATTAAAAATTGTATTCATAAAAGGAAGATAAATATATCCAGCTTGCACTATAAACATCAAAGAAATACCTACTAATACATATCGATTAGAGAAAAAGTTTACTTTAAAAACAGACTTACTTAAACTTCTACAATTAAGTAAGTAAAAGCTTTGAACTACTATAAAAAGTGTAACTGCTAAAGTTCTAGACTCTTCTACGCTAGCTCCATTATTTTGTGAAATAGTAAAAATCCCAAATGAACCAACTAGCAATAAAGTACTTATCACAAATATTCTAACCATAATCTCACGATTTAATATTGGTTCATCAACTTTTCTAGGGTCTCGCTCCATTACCCCTTCCTCTTTTGGCTCAAAAGCTAGCATAAGTCCCAAAAAGAGTGCGGTAGTCATATTTATCCAAAGAGATTGAACTGGTAAAATAGGTAAAATTGTACCAAGAAATATTGCCAGCATTATCACAAGCCCTTCTCCTACATTTGTCGGTATTGTCCATACTATAAATTTTATTAGATTATCAAATACACCTCGTCCTTCTTCTACAGCTTTTGAAATTGAAGCGAAATTATCATCAGCAAGTATCATATCCGCTGATTCTTTAGATACTTCTGTACCATTGATACCCATAGCAATACCAATATCAGCTTGCTTTAGAGCTGGTGCATCATTTACCCCATCACCAGTCATGGCAACTATCTCATTTTGTGATTGAAGGGCTAATACAAGGGATAGTTTTTGTTCAGGGGCAACTCTTGCAAATACATTAGTATTGTTTACCACATCTTTTAGCTCATCTTCACTAAGCCCTTCCATCTCTTTACCACTTAATGCTTTTGCAGTAGAAGTAATACCCAATTGTTTTGCAATAGCCAAAGCTGTGATTTTGTGATCTCCTGTAATCATCTTTACAGTAATTCCAGCTTTTTTACATAATTTAACAGCTTCTATAGCTTCAGGTCGAGGAGGATCTATCATAGCCTGAAGTCCAAGAAAGTGAATATTGAACTCTTTTAATTTACTTTCAAAATTATCTAAGCTTTTATAACTATTTGACACATAACAAACAGCAAATGCTAAAACTCTAAGTCCATCACTTGCTAATGTTTCTGCATTATGTATAATATGTTCTGAATTTAAATCTACAGTATTACCATCTATATCTAATGCATATTTTGACATAGCTAAGATTTGTTCCAGTGAGCCTTTTATATATATAGCATTTTCTTCAGCACTTATTGGATGGAGTGTCACCATATACATTTTATCAGACTCAAAAGGAATATTATCAAGCCGTGGGTGTTCTTTATTTAATACTTTTGAGCTAAACCCATATTTCTTAGCACTTACTATTAAAGCACCCTCAGTTGGGTCACCTTGAATTGTAAATCTATCATTTTCATTTATTAATACTGAATCATTACATAATAATCCACATCTTAAAATTTCTGCTAATGTATCATAACTACTAAAATCTACAATTTTATCTTCTAATCTTATATCACCAGCTGTATCATACCCATTACCTCTGACACTAAATATATGATTATTTATAGCAATCTTTGTAACTGTCATTTCATTTTTAGTTAAAGTACCCGTTTTATCAGAACAAATTACAGTTGTACTTCCAAGTGTTTCAACAGCAGGCAATTTTCTAATAATTGCATTATTCTTTGCCATAACTCTCACGCCAATAGCTAATGTAATAGTTACAACGGCAGGAAGACCTTCAGGAATTGTAGCAACTGCAAGTGCAACTGAAGCCATAAACATATCCAAAGCTTCATAGTCATGAATAAAATATCCAACAAAAAATGTCATTACAGCCAATCCCATAATAATCCATAGCAAAGTTTTGGAAAAATTGGTTATTTTTTTTGTAAGTGGAGTCTCTATTGATGTTGCTTCATTTATTAAGTGTGCTATTTTGCCTGTTTCTGTTTTGTCTCCAATTGCTATAACTACTCCAATACCTTGTCCATAAGTAACCAAAGTACTAGCATATGCCATATTTTTTCTATCTGCCAATACACTCTCAGTATCAATCTCTTTAATACTCTTTTCAACAGAAACAGACTCCCCCGTAAGTGCTGATTCATCAATTCTCAAATTTGTTGTTGTAATAAGTCTTAAATCAGCTGGTATTTTATCACCACTTGTTAGTAAAACCACATCACCAATTGTTATATCCGCAGCTAAAACAGATATTTTTTCACCATCTCTTAATATTGTTGTTTTAGTATTTAACATATTTTTCAGTGAATTTATAGCTTGTTTTGCTTTATTCTCCTGAACAAATCCTATAATAGAATTTATCAGTATCACTCCAAATATTACAGCACTATCAATGTATTCACCAAGGATAAGAGTTACTATTGTAGAGGCTAAAAGTATGTAAACTAAAGGGTTATGAAATTGTAGTAAGAATTCAATAAATATTGATTTTTCTTTTTTTGGGGTAAGCTGATTTTTGCCATAAATGGTAACTCTGGAGTTATACTCTTGGGTACTTAAACCACTTTTTATATCAGTATCCAAAGAGTGTAAAGCATCGTCTATTCCAATACTATGCCAAACTTTTTCATTAATATTTTGCATTATCAGCCTTTGTTAGAGATAGACAATTGTATCATAGCAAAGTTAAATGAAACTTTACAAAAACAAATAGCTTATAGTGTATTTAAACTATCTAAAAAGACTCCCATTCATCATCACCTGATGATTTATTTTGTGTTACTTTTGTGAGTTCTAATTTATTTGAATCCAACTTAATATGTGGTTTTTTAGTAACTAATATTGATGCAGTTTCTTTTTTAGCTATCTTTACTTTTTCACTGACAATATCATTTTTACCTAAAAACTCTTTTGAATCAGCACTTTGAAGAGTCACTTCAGCAATATCACTTATTTGAGAAGATAATTCTTGTGTTTGACTTGCAATATTTGCATTTTCTTGCGTTTGTTTATCAAGACTTGTTATTGCATCATTTATTTGCTCAATTCCTGTTAATTGTTCTTTAGAAGCATGTTTTATATCTGATATCAAATTAATAGTTTGAGAAATATTTTTGTTTAATTCACTATATCCTTTTATCATATCTGTTGCAATATTTTTACCATGATTTGCTTTTGCTGTTGCTTGTTCTACAATTGTCTTAATCTCTTTTGCAGCATCAGCACTTCTAGAAGCTAGATTTCTCACCTCAGATGCAACAACAGCAAATCCTTTTCCAGCTTCACCTGCAGTTGCAGCCTCAACCGCAGCATTCAAACTTAATATATTTGTTTGAAATGCAATTTGGTCAATTATACTGATTGCTTCATTTATAGCATTTACTTGTGCATTAATATCTTCCATTGCAACAGTAGTTTGAGTAGCTAGTTTTTCACCTTCATTTGCTGAATTAGTGACCCCATTTGCCAATACTGCCATTTTTGCAATATTTTCAGTATTACTTCTAATATTACTAGTCATCTCTTCTAGTGCAGCAGCTGTTTCTTCCAAGCTAGCAGCTGCTGAATTTGAACTTTGATTTAACTTATCCACATTTGTAAGTAAAATATGCGAGCTACTCTCAAGTGTCATTCCATTAGTTTTATTCTCTTTTAACATCTGAGTTATAGAATCCCCCAAAGAATTAACACCATTTGATAATCTCAATAAATGCTCTTTCAATCCAAGCTTATCTACTTTATTCAAGTAATTATAATTGCTATATTGCTCCAATACAGTAAGTACATTCTCAATATTACTTTCTAGATTAGTTGCCATTTGATTAAGTACAGTTTTTAGTTGCATTAAAGCTGGATTATTTACACTCATATTAAGTCTTTGACATAAATCACCTTGTTCAAACTCACCTAGCACTGCAATTGTTTCATCAATTAATTTTCTATCTTCTTCAATACTATGCTTAGTTTTTAAAATATTTTCATTTACTACTTTTGACATATTGCCTATTTCATCATTTGATATTACAACCAACTCTTTTACATCATTTCTGTCTCTGTTCAAATACCCAAAAAATCCCAAAAGCCCTTCTTCAAACTCTTTTAATGGTCTAACAACTGCTTTATTAACCAAAAATACTGTTACAAAGGCTATTAAAAGTAAAATTACTATTGAAATAATAATTATATTTCTAGCTATTGCATATGGTGTTTGCAATACCTCCGCCTCATCAATTTCTGATAAAATAGCCCACTGTAAATCCTCTCCTACTTTTATCATACCAAAAGCAGACAATACTGGATTTCCATTGTAGTCAATTATAATTTTAGTATCTTTTTGACCACTCAATGCCAATTTTACAGCTTCAGTATCCACTTTTGTGTTGTTTTCAAATGAGGCTTTTAGCGAATAATCTTTTGGATTCAGATAAGAATCACTTCTCATTAATAAATCTTCACCAACCAAATAATCCTCTTGAGTTTCCCCATATCCTTCTCTAAATTGCATAATAGAGTTTATAGATCTATCACTAATTTGTAATATCAAAACATATTCAAAAAGTCTACCAAATATATATACAGGAGCTGCCACAAACATTGCAGGTTGGTTGTTGCTAGGAGCGTAAGGTTTCATATCCACAAATACTGGTCGCTTTAGCTCAATAGCTTTTGCGTAAGCCTCAGCCAACCCACTATCTTTTAAAGCTCCAACTTTTAGATTTTCACCATAATCAGACTCTTTAGTAGCCGAATAAACAACATGACCATGTTCAACACTTACCAAAAATAAGTCATAATAATCATACCCTTTAATATACTCTTGAAAAAAATTCTCATAAGGTCTAATTGCAGTTAATATATACTCATTATTTGTAGGCATTTTACCATTTAAATCAAATTCTACTTCATCATAAATATCACCCATATCAAGTGCCATATTCAATACATTAGAACTTTTTGAAAGTACACTTATATCTGCTATTCTTGCATCAAAAAATGATGTAACCTGATTTGCTTTTGATTCTTTAATTGAAGCCAATTTATGACTATTATCATCAAATAACTTGTTTTTGATTTCTAGTACAGAACTAACTGCAATCACAAAAGTCAATATTACCAAAGATGCTACTGATAATATAAGTAACTTAGCTTTTATAGAAAGATTATTTACCATTGTATTTTCCCTTTTTTGCTCAATATAAAATATATTATTAGCAAGTATAACTTAATAAAAATTACATTTTTATTACAATATGATTAAATCATAAATATTCATAAGGAAAGTATATTATAAATAATATTAATAGAAAATAAATCTATATACTATAAATTAAAATTATAAAACTAAATTAATATAATTCATCTAGAATTGGCTGAATATCACCAATAGTGCCTAAAGAAGATTTTGGAAGATTATCGATTTGTTTTAAGATATTTTCTAATTCATCATTCTTGATTAAGGTATATCCATTGATACTTTCAAAAAGTGATTTTTGATTAAAGATATGCTCACCACTTATTATTTTACACCCAAAAAAAGCAGGTTCAATTGGATTATGCCCACCAAGATGAGTTACAAAAGAGCCACAAAGTATTACCACATCACTTATTGAATATATATTATTAAGCTCACCCATACAATCAATCAAAACAATATCACTATCAAAACTATTATCTATGCTATATCTTGAATAACTACATCCCAAATTCTTAGAGTACTTTGAAATAAGGTTATAAACATCATCAAATCTTTGTGGATGTCTTGGTACAATTATCAGTTTTCCATACTCTTTTTGATAAGCTTTCAAAACCAATTCTTCTTCACTCTCATGGGAGCTAGCTACCGTTATGATAGTAGTATTAGATGGTTTGATAAGTTCTTTTGTCACTTTTGGTAAATTAGCAAGTTTTATATTCCCAATGACTTCAATATTTTTAGCTCCTAGTGACTCCAGTCTTTCTTTATCAATATCATTTTGTGCATAAACCTTGTCAATATTTGAAAATATATATTTATAAAAAAAGCTAAACTTTTTATATTTATGATATGATGAATCACTTATTCTTGCATTTATAAGAATTGTTTTAGTCCTTTTTAGTTTTGCTACCAAAAAAAGCATATACCAAAGCTCAGCCTCAACCACAACCAAAACTTTTTGCTTTCTTATCCAAAATGGCAAAAATATCTCAAAAGGCAAATACCTAGTCTCTATACCAAAATCTCTACCTTGAGCATAGCCAGTATCAGTAATAACACTCAAAACTAAATCATTAGTATCAAACTTATCAAGCAAAGGCTTAATGGCTCTCACTTCACCAAAAGAACAACAATGAAACCATATTTTATTTTCTTGAAAAGGAGGATTGTTTTGTAAGAAAAATTTAGCAGGAATTGCAATTTTGTATTTTTGACTAAAGGATTTGTAGATAAGAAAAGGGATAGCAACGATATATAAAAGTATCGCTGTTATATAGTAGATAATTGTAAATACCATCAAATAAGCTTTGTAGGTAAAAGGTAAAAGGTAAAAGGTAAAATACTAAAAACTACCATCTACCACCTACCCTCTATCTCTACTCTGTAATCTCAACTTCTTTATAAAGAATTCTTCCACAATGAGGACAAGTTACAATCTCTTCTGATTTTATAACTTCAGCATAAGTTTTGTCACCTATTTTCATATAGCAACCATAACAAGCTTGTTTTCTAACAGGAACAACAGCAGTTGTTTTTGCCCATCTTTTAACTTTTTCGTAAAATGTCAAAATTTTAGCATCAATTTTCTCTACAAGCTCACCTCTTTTGTGTGAGATATCATTTCTTTGAGTACTTATTGTAGAAATACTTTCTTCAATTTTATTTTCAAGTTCTTTGATTGATTCTTCTTCTTCAGAAAGTTTTGCAATAGCTTCTTTTAAAGCTTCATTTTTATTATCTTGAAGTTTATCAAGTCTTTCTATCTCTTCGTTAGAAAAAGATATTTGCTCTTTTGCAATCTCTTCTTCAAGTTGAAGTGCCTTAATCTCTTTTTCTGTTTGAACTACAATACCTTTTTTCGAGATATCAGCTAGTTTATCTTTTAATTCACCAAGATGTACATCATGCTTTGCTTTTTTTGATTTTGTTTCTTTAATATCAGCTTCAAGTTTATTAATCTCAGCTTTTAATGATAATGCATCCTTTGAAAACTCTTCTAACTTAGTTTTTTGTGCTTTAATTTGTGGTTCAAATGAACTGATTTGCATATCATACTTTGATAGTTCTACTAATTGCTCTAAATACTTATTCAATACTTTCTCCTAGTTATAATTAAATGGGTTTTTGAAATCTTTATTGGATATTATACCCACAATTTCATTTATTTTCAAATTGTTTTTTAAAACATCTTCTATAATCTCGCAAAAATATCTTTCACTTTCAAAATGTCCGATATCAATCAAGTTTATATTTCTTTCTTTTGCCTCTAATGCATCATGATATTTTATATCACCAGTCAAAAAACAATCAGCATCAATTTCTGACAATAGTGACATTCCAGAACCTGTTGTGATTGCGATTTTTTCTATATCATCTCTAGTTTTTACAGTTTTTAAAATATCAACTGATAATTTATCTTTCAAAAGCTGTATCAAACTGTCATATGTACTATTATATTCAACATACGCAACAAAATCGTTTGTAGTTAATATATTAAATCCCAAAACTTTCGATACAAAATAGTGATTTAAATGGGTTTTATCAAAATTTGTATGCAAAGATATCAAAGAAATATCTTTTTTTATCATAGTTTTCAAAAGTTTTGAAGTTCTATCTACGAAATTAAAACTTTTAATTGGTGAAATCAAAAGTGGATGATGAGTAATTATCAAAGACCCATTCTCAACATTTTCTAAATACTCACTATCTATATCAAGGCTTAGATAGATTTTAGTAATTTCTGTATCCTTATCACCAATATTAATACCACTATTGTCCCATTTTTCTTGTAAGTCAAACGGTGATATAGTATTTAGTATCTCATAGATGTCGATTAATTTCACTATTTACCAAGCCTTTTATTTCTATCATTTTCTTGTTCTTTATAAAGATTTGCACATCCACTAGCAAGCTCACGAACTCTTAAGATATAACTTTGTCTTTGTGTAACTGAAATTGCTTTTCTAGCATCTAGTGTATTAAAACAATGACTAGCTTTCATACACTCATCATAAGCAGGAAGCGGAAGCCCAGCTTCAAGACATCTTTTAGATTCATTAAAAGCATCATCAAAATGACTAAACAACATTGCAGTATCAGCTACTTCAAAATTATATTTAGAAAATTCATATTCACTTTCAAAATGTATATCTCTATATGTTGTTTTCCCATAGCTGTTTTCGTTCCAAACTATATCAAACACAGACTCAACACCTTGAAGATACATAGCTAATCTTTCTGTTCCATAAGTTATCTCCACAGCAACAGGATCACAAGCAATCCCTCCAACTTGTTGGAAATAAGTAAACTGAGTTACTTCCATACCATCAAGCCAAACTTCCCATCCAAGACCCCAAGCACCAAGTGTTGGTGATTCCCAGTTATCTTCAACAAATCTTATATCATGTTCTTTTGTATTTAATCCCAAGAATTCCAATGATTGAATATATAACTCTTGAATATTTGCTGGACTTGGCTTAATAAGTACCTGAAATTGATAATAACTACCTAATCTATTTGGATTTTGTCCATATCTTCCATCAGTCGGTCGTCTAGAAGGTGCAACATAAGCTACACTCCAAGGCGTGCTATCAAGACTTCTTAGCAATGTCGCAGGATGAAATGTCCCAGCACCCGCAGGTATATCATAAGGCTGAACGATATTACACCCTTGCTTCGCCCAAAACTCTTGTAACTTTAATAATAATTCACTAAATGTAACCAAATCAAACCCCTCAAATAAATTAAGAACTAATAATTAACAACTAATAATTAAGGAGTCGCGAAGCGACACAACAGTTATTAATTATTAACTATTAGTTATTAGTTAAATAAAAGGCTTCCGCCTTTTATTTATAATATAACTTCTATCTCTTTAGAATCAGTTTCTACTTTTTTTGCTTTTACAATTCTATCTTCAAGCAACTTAATAGCTAATTCTTTATCATTTATTGCCATAATTTGCATCGCAAGATAAGCAGCATTTGTAGCCCCAGCTTTTCCAAGTGCTACAGTAGCTACTGGCATACCTGAAGGCATTTGTACAGTTGAAAGCATTGCATCCATACCATCCATTGCACCACCTTTCATAGGTACACCA